>JAABUK010000686.1_pt1 | contig 69360 bp, 113 predicted proteins | sample 5559141 | NCBI WGS metagenome assembly JAABUK01 (sample SAMN10711869, study PRJNA513367) | rock metagenome | isolation source: Antarctica rocks | place: Antarctica: Victoria Land, Pudding Butte nord | collected 2016-01-03 | reverse complement strand
CGGCGCACTGCAGCTCTCTCTGATGCCAACAGAAGGTTCACTGAGCTGGAGTCTGTCATGCGCCGCATAGCTAGCAGGTCGTCTGTAGGGTGACATGACATGTACAACAGCCAGCGTGAATGCTTGGCACAGACACAGCACTGTTGCCTTTGCTTTGGTCCAGGGTCGTGTGTATTGGGCTGTACAGCCACATATAACTGCAGTAAAACAAACCCATTCTGTGCATATGCAAACTTCAGGCCAGCAGACTTGATGTGCAATATACTCAAGTGGCTGCATGAAGTCAAAGATCCACAGCCATATGGATGCATGCATGAAAGCAAATTTCCGCAAACGAATCTCAAATTTGCGCATGCGTACTTGAAATGCAGCAAGGATGTCATGTTGTACGAGGTAATGGAGTCTTATAATTGGAGCCTTGACATGCATTGAGATGCAGATGTACATGCACACACAGACAGACAACGTCAGCTGTACAGCTTACTAGTCATGGCTTCAATGGCAGTCATCAGCGTTTATTGGAGATATCAATCGCTCATTCATGTCTGCTTCCATCGTCTAACACACTTGAACAACACTGTCACAATATGACTTCCTAAAGTGATGAATGCAGGATAAGGGAATATAAGCAATAAGAGATACTGGTAATGGTCCTAACACTTATGCACAATTCCTAAACCCTAGTCTTATTCTGCCTATGAAAGGTCACATCAGTGTCTACTACTTGGTTGCAACACAACACTGCCAGTCATTCGGCCTTCAGACAGCAAGCAAATCAGGGCTATCACAGCCACATGACAGTCAAAACAGCTTGTTCAGCTGCAGGTTTGTTGGGCGACATGGGTCATATGTTGGGCTCTCAAGCTTGGCTTGAGATCTTGAGTACACAGGGCATGGCAACATGCTGCTACACCCAGGAGGCTGAAGCAAGAGAGAGATCACACAAGGACAACTTCAAACCCTAACGTGCCCGCTGTGGTAAGGACCACACCCTAGATTGCTGGCTCAGGCAGGCCTGGGGCAGACATGAGCAATCCAGCCACACCCTCAATTGGCATTGGCTCTGGTCCTGGGGCAGGAGCAGGAGCAGGCATTGGTGCCATAGCCATGCCGCCATATACAGCACCAAATCCTGGCATGCCATATGCGCCAAACGTGCCATACCCGCCTGGGACTGTAAAGCCCATTGAATAGGTGACAGGAGCAACATTTGTTTCAGCCAAACTCCTTGAGGCTTCACGTATTTGACCACCGAACAAATAGGCATCCCTTGCTGCTGATGTGCAGCTGCTGAAGACCAACAACAGCAACACCGCTGTGATCACCTGCACAGAAAGTGCCTTTTCTCAGTCTGAACAGTTCAGCTTTGTATGTGAGTCATATGCTACCACCTGGAGGCAGCTACCTCCAAATGTGGCAACACGAACATGAGGACGCTAGCCTTGGGTCTGGGGCGGTTTGGTTCAGCACAGAAAGCAACAGTGGTGTTCATATAAGGGAGACGGAACTTACCTTAGATTGCAGGGCTGCAGCGATCCTGTAGGTAGGCATATTCCGTTGCGCACAAGTGGCACCTGAACACAATGTTCAAATTGACTTGCAGGTAAAGGGATGACAACTTGTGTGTGCGCAGAATAAGCTGTACCTGTGCGGTGTGTGACTGCAAGCACTGCGGTAGCGTTGCAAGCGAGATAGAACAACTCAGGCCGACCTGCATAGCGTCTCAGCGGGCTTAGATGTCAGTAAAAGCTCAACTTTTTGCGATTCCACATACGCAAAACAACTTTCAACGTCCAGTGCCAAAACATGAAAGCTGAAACGGCGTGCGCACTGCACTGCGGGCATGCTCAGATTCTTACGAGAGGTCGCGTACCTAAGACGTCGAGTGCTTCTGGTGCTGTGTCGCTACCAAATGGTTGCAGTACGAGCTCACCGGCGTATCAGCGACTTGTTTCCCGTGCTTCAGCCGGTGCAAGGTATGAGTTTTGAAGCGCAGAGAAAGCGCGGTGCAGGTTTGACCTGCCTCGAGTTGAAAACTAAACTGCATGGCGCCTGGTGAATACTTCTTCAGCTTCCAAATTTTGAGTCAACATTCAGTTGTTTCAACTGGTCAACAATCCTACGCCGTGCGACATCACACATGAGTATGATTGTATTCGCTATTCCGCTCTCGGGCGACTTTTTAGTCGTTTCCTACTACCGGCTTCGCACGTACATGTTGAGGCCTGGCCATGGCAGTGGGTAACACCAGCAGCACATTAATGAATATTGCAGGTGCAAGCGCAGAGCTCGGTCTCAGACCTTCTGCATCGATATGTCAATTCTCAGCATGATGCGCATGTTGATGCAATAGCATCGGACGCATTCTGCATTCATCATGACGCTACATCACCAGTAACGCATTCATGAAAAGGGATATGTCTGGCCAAACATTCATTGGTACTCATCCAAATTTGCTGAACATGCTGTACAGGAGCATTTGGATACCGTGAAAATTCGCCTGTCGTATATCAGACAGCAAGCGTAACCAAAGTAAACCTCATTATGACTTGCATTTGCGTGCCTCGTGCTGCTTAAGCATTTCCTGCACAGCTCAAAGGCAAGATGTATGTTGCCTCTGAGCTGTGCTATATAGCCTCAAGATATTTGAATATTTGAGTTGATGCAGCGAGAGGAAACAAGCTGAATCTGGCACTGAAAGCAGCCTCACTTCTTGAGTTTACCCATGTGTTCCTGCACAACAGCCCAGGCAAGTCACATCCCAGGACAAACCGCAAGTTTAACTCCAACCAGCCATCAGATCAAGAGCACGCAGACAGAACTGATAGGTCCTTGGAGCTTTCCTGACATGCACATTGCTTCTGCTGCACTCAAATTGTTATGGCACAAGATGAGTGCAGCACACTTTTCAAGGGTTGCACTAATGCTCAACAAGGATGCTCCCAAGCGACTCTCACGTAACATTCAGGCCGTGTGTGCACATTTGTAAATGCTATATTCTAACTGTCAGCATACAGACTACACCAGGGACACCCAGATCTTGCATGGACCCAACCCTGACATTGCAGCAGCTCATGCTACACAGGACAGGTGTGACATGCTGCATCATGGTGAGCGACTGACCCCAATAAAGTCAAAGGAGTCCTGCTTGTTGGAGCTGAGCGCTCGCCCTAGCAGATCTGTCTTAGCTCCTGATGCACTAGGGCTGCTGCCCTGTGGCCCTGCCCCACTCAGAAAGTCTGACAGGCCAGAACTGCCAGCTGACTGCATTTGACTACCTGGAAGGATGCATGTCAAAATGAATATGCAATTGTGACATGCGTGACATATGGTAACATTCAATTGTAGCACCGCCCATTCAAGTCACATCATCAGTGCCAGATTGACAACAATCCTGCTTTGCAAGCTTAACAAAGCGTTGAGTGCTTGTTTGGTCATGATTTGTTGAAAGGCAGACAGATGGGCCACGCTCAAGAAAGTTGCTGAGAGATTCAAACACATCGGGCGTAAATCTGACAATTGAATTTGTCCCTTTTACTACGAAACAAGTTGAGCAAGGGAAGACTCATGCAAGGGATTCCCATTACCTTTCCAGGACACAAGGTGTGTTCACCACAATTGCAACCATGCTGCTGATGCATAAACTTGGTAGCCTTGACAAAAAACATCGTTGATGAAAACAGCATTACTGCAATGCAGCATGACAGTGTCAATTACAAGGGGACTAACTACACAACAGCAAACAAGTTCTCACCAGGCATCTGCTGACCAGGGAAGGGCTGTTGCCCCATGCCTGGGGGCCGTTGCATTGCCATGGCTTGCATCTGGCGCTGCAGATACTCCATCTGCCCAGAGGGGATGCCGGGCATACCCTGCATAGGGTTGCTGGGGTGCATGGGAATCTGACCGGAGGGCATTCCCCCAGGTCCTAATTGGGCTTGCATGGCAAACATCATAGATGGTGACATGCCAGGAGGCATCATGCCTTGAGGCATCATTCCAGGAGGCATCATTGCTCCCGAGAATCCTGCAGGCAACACTCATGTTGTGTCCCTGGAAGTATATCAGACTGCTTTACAGATCAGCTCCCTGGCCTTGCTTTTGTTTACCCCAGACGCCTTGCACACCCTTCAACCCCACTCGGCCTGAGGTCTGATCACAACCTAAACCTTTTACACTGCTGCACGATCGAGACTACCAGCTGCATCAGACAATTATCACAGACTCTGTCAGACTGCTGATAACATGAAGCTGGAAGAGTTGAGACTGACCTCTGGCAGACAGCTCTGGCAAAATCAGTTTGCAGGCATGTAGACCACATACACCTGTGCTTTCAAGCCAGGATGTCTGATGAGTCACTACTGGCTCCACACCCCAGACTGTCAGTTATAAAATGAAATGAATGACAGAGAGACAAATGCACACATGCAGAAGTCCACCTGGCATGTAGCCCATCTGCGCACCAGGCTGCATTTCCATGCCAGGCTGAGAGAAACCTGGCTGTGACCCCATACCTGCCTGGGGGCTCCCCATACCTAGCCTGCCCTGTTGCTGCTGCTGACTTTGTGGTGGCCACAGCTGTGGCCCAGGCCCTTGAGGCTGTGGCTGTGAAGGTGTGGAAGCTGATGTGAAGAGACCTTCCAAGTCAGCAGCTGATGCAGCAGCAGAGGGACCATTTGACGGGTGTGCTGAGGCCTGCTTGTTGCTGTCTGCAAAGCAGGAAGCTTGCGTAAGCATGACTTCAGACAGAGAGGTGTGTTGCTGTGATTGTTTTACAAACTGCTGGCTTTGGTGGTGGATTCAGTGCATGTCCCTGAGCACATTGCAAAGTTTACACTCTTGGACAGCCAGTGTGAAAGTGGGAGCCAAAGTCACTGCTCCTCAGATGCATTGCCAGTGCACATATGCAGAGACAAAAGCTGTCGCATGTGCATGGTAAATGTGGGGCTGCTCCTGAATATGTAGCTGCTGACCTCCAACAGACAGGCCGCCAAACAGATCAGTGCTCGCTCCAGCAGCTGGGGACTGCATAGGTGCCTGGGGACTGCCAAGTCCCATGAGAGCGTCCAGGCCTGTCTGACTAGGCCCAGCAGCTGGGGCTTCTAGAGACAGCCCTCCAAACATGTCTGCTTGCTGTGCACCTGCTACTGCAGCAGTCGCAAGTCACACGACTACACATGCATTTGTGCATGGGGGCAGACCAGGCACACAGCAGACTTGGAGCATTTGCTATTTCCACTATGTGGATAACAGCAGGCCTTAGAAGGCTTTCCTGTTAAGTGCTGTGCTCAACTGAGCCAAGTGCGATACCAGCAACTGTCCCTGGAACACCACTTTCAAATTTGTACAGACGCTGCTCATGCACACGTATGCAGGTAACAATCACAATGCAGCACATGCAGGGAATTGCAATAGAAACGATCACAGCATACGGAGCGCGGCTCTGCTTTATTACCAACAACAACATTTGTTGCTCAACTCCAAAGCATTGCACAGGCAGATTTGCAACAGGCATGAGCAGCAGACAGCTAGCACACACCAGCGTTGGGAAGTGCATGAGATGGGCCTTGCAAGCCCGCCAGGGCATCTATTGGGGACTGAGGAGTGGCTGGTGCTACATCCAGCCCAGACAACAGTGAAGAAGCTTGAGGGGCAGCAGCTTGAGTGGTGGTGGGGCCCACATCCAGGCCAGCAAACATGCCACCTGTATCAGCTGCAGCAGCAGGGGACGCTGCAGTGTTGTCTCCTAGCAGGTCCCCTGCAGTCAGTAGCACTGGTATCAGTTTGTTGCAGACTTGGTCCAACCATGCTGGGAACACTGATGCAAGTGATGGGTCTGTCGGTGCAAGCCTGCGTGCCCATTCAAGCTTGCTTGTAAACTGCCAGCTTGCTTGCTGAACAGCAAGGCAACTCAGAAGCCATCAGTTACTGAGCTCTATCATACTGAGCTCTAACATACTGAGCTCTGTCTGTGACTGGACATTATGCCAATTGTACCAAATAGTCAACACATCATGAACAAGCTGGCTGCTTTGCATGACACAGGTTCTGCTGGTGCTGCAGTGCAGGTAGACACATCAGACTTGTCTGTACTGACCAAGGTAATCTTGAGGAGCAGCTGCAGGCGCATCTTCCTCTCCCAAAAGGTTCCCCATCAGGTCAGGTGCTGCCACTGCTGACGCTGCAGCAGGGGCGTGACTGGGCTCAGGTAGGGTGTCCCCCCCTAGCAGCTTGAAGACCCTCATGGCACATTGGCGTACTGAAGCTTGGGGGGACTTCATTGCACTACGCACCACATCTGCATTGGCCTGCACATGCACTGGACTAAAACCTGCTGTCTTTGAATGCCACCTGCAGGCTTTGGCCTCACTCCAAGGAACAGCTGAGCCCACATGGTTATTTACGGCACATATGGTATGAGCTTAAGCTGCATGACATGCAGTGACATCAGTTGTCATGACAGTGGTGTTGATGAAAACAGAATCCGCATGGGATGGCAGCTTTGAATGGCACGACCCAGTTGTGTGGGTGGTTTGCACATACAGGATATGAGACCCACCTGGAAGTGCACTGCAATCTCGCCGCAGGCTGCACTGCTGCCCTGGCTGATAACTGCCTCTACAGCACACAAGGCACGCAGCACTTCTTGCCAGGACCCACTCTCCTACATTTTCAAAGGCACAGCATGCATTCAGCGGGACATCTGCAATCAGGTCTGGCATGAAAAGTTGCTTAACACTTTCAGTGTACAAGAACAATGAATACACTCTTGAGAGACTCTTCCTTCTCATAGCATCTGCAAGGCACAAGCACTTACTGTCTGCCTTAAGTCTGCACACCAGAGCGCAGCCAGCTAGCTGTGGGCCTGTACATTGCGTACTCCAATGCAGTGAACAATCACATCTGACAAGATAATACAACTTGGCATCGTACCACACATGCATTTGTTCCAACACCTAGCATGGCCACTGGTCCTAACACTGGGAATGCACGCACACACCATTTTAGCTTGTAATAGTCCTGCGACCGTGGTTCCGTTCAAGGAGGCTGCATTCTCCACAAACAAACGTAGATCTTCTCTGTCGGGCTGGGCTCTCAAGCCTCCAGGGGTGCACATGTCATCCACCAGATGTGCTTCATCTCCTGACCTCCCAGAGGGGCTGGCTTGTGAGTAAGACTGGCCGTAGGTGGGTGTGGATGTCAAGGGGGAGCGTTGGGGGTCCTGAGGCAAAGTGGGGCGGGTGTATGTGTTACTGCTGCTATGCCGCTGAGGGCTATCTTCCCCGCTGCTGTACCCATGGTTGCCCTGTCAGTCATTCAGGTATGAATGTGGGACGTTTCGTAGGTCAGTCACATTCAGTCCTATCATCACGGCAGATCCTGGTGCAGACTGCTTGTGGCAATATGTTGGGATCTCGTAGACAGGATGTACGGCCTCAAGCTGAAAGCTTGTATACCAGACAGATGCAAAAGTTCGGCTTTAAGATCAGCCATCACGACAAGACTGTGGGGTACTGACCTTGTCTCCCATTTGAAGGATCAAAGGAATTCACGCACTGATAGCAGCAGCTTGTCATGTTGTAGCTTCTTCCCTTAAACACAGTCTTATTGACAAAATTACCACTTGTATGCAGCGTCTTTCAAGTGAACCCATGGCATGATGCGCAAGAAAATTGCAAAACAACCTGCCATAGTCAATAGTGCAAGTGCATGGTTGCCTCAAATCACAGACACGGGGAATCAGGTACCTCAAAGCGCAAGCCTCCAGCTCTGTCTTTGGGCAGCATGCTGAGGCTATCCAGCTTGTTGGCAACACTAGCAGGAAGCCACTTATTGACACCAGAACTGTTGCCTGAAGACTTGTTGGTTGAAGAGCTGTCGAAGCGTGGGTTCCCAAAACCAACCATGCCTCCTCCTCCTCCCCCATTGCTGCTGCTGTTGTTATTGCTGCTGCTTGAGAAACCACCAGAATAGCTGCCCGGGTTGCCTCTGCTTGAGGTTGAGGACTGAGCTGGCTCTGAGGAGTTTGTGCTGCCAAAGCCTTGGATGCGATTCTGCAGTATACAGGCATGCTTGAGATACATGGCATCAGCAGATCCATTCACTGAGTCTCAATGCCTAGGCACTTGGCTGATTAAAGACATCCTGATGGGCGCTTTATGATTAGTATTCTCAGGTCTGGGCGAGCAAACTAGCTTTGGAGCTTTACCGTGAGTGTAGGTTTTGAGCTGTTTGAGCTGTAGTTGGTGTCAGTCGCTTGAAAGATAGCGTCTAATGTTTCTTTGGCAGCATCTCTCACTTTCTGATTGAGCACATCTCCTTTGAAAGGATCTGGATCGCCCTTGTAATGAGTCAACTCTCTGTATGCAGTGAAGGGTGTCTCAGTGAGACTGTCATCTGTGTGCAATCAAAGACATGTTGCCTACCTTATCTCCTTAGCTTGCTTGCAAATTGCACGTCTGTATTCTGATGCGCCCTTGTTGGACACATGCTTGATAAGCCTCAGAGCCTGCACGACATAAGGGCTGCGTTGGGGTGCCTATGTCATTTCCAGCATAGTTCAGGGGCAGTATATTGCTGTGATCATGCCTTCTGCTTCACAACTGGAGATCTATTTCCGAGCCTTTTAATGGTGGCATCTGCCAAACCTTGAGCAATTTCACCACCTCCATTTGCAAGTTGGGTGATCTCATCCAGCAAATACACTGCACAGTCGGTTTGACTTGGATCTCGAAGACATCAGCGCTTTTGAGCGAGCACGGTATAACAAGGCTTACTTGGCGCGACATCATCTTTAGCTGAGGTTGCTTCTTCTAGTTTTCGGTTATTTGCGAGTTTTGCAAACATGCTCAAAACAAGATCAGCCGAATACGCCAAGCTTCAACACTAGTGCACGCAAAACTTAATAAGTTCTCGAAAAGAGATTTAAAACACACAAACGATGTACAGCCTTTCAGGGGTAGTCAAAGAACGAGCTGTAGGAAATCGGACGATCGTGGGATGGTGCGCTTGTTCCGTTGCGGGAGCTGCCTTGTTCGTCAGGCCTATGGATGCAATTGATACACACTACTCAGGCTACCTGCACGACTGTAGCAAAGAGACAGGCATCCGTTTGCATGCATCGAATTGCAGACGTGCCTATTATAGAGCTTAGGTCAAGAAGATGAATCGCCGCACTGACATTGTAAAGCTGCCCCAGTCACACATTAAATATTTGTCGTTGTGGCAGACTACATTTGCCGTTGATGATGATTGTATATACACATTCAAGCTGCTCGGTTGTGTGCACACAATTGTACATTAAAAAGGCATCATGCTCACCCACAAGCTCCTCTTACGTAAAACATGTATCATATGCTGCCTATCAGATCTCGTCCAGACAATCTTCACAAGAGCAAACAACTAAGCATGTACATGGTACTTGTCAAGACACTTAGTGCTGGTGTTCATGCAACAAAAGACAAACATTATGCTGACAAACCACATCTCTGACAACGCTGTATTTTCTAGTGTACATCTGTGTACTCCAACTGAAAGGCTAGTCATCAGAAACGTGACCCTCCAACCTGCCTTGCCAGCCTGTCCAACTCCTGATGTTGCGTGTTGCCAGAGGTCAGTTGGTGTCCTGTCCCACCAATTCCAGCTCCACATTCTGGACATGACGCTGCCTGTGTTGCTCCTCCACAGTCACCAATGACATAGGGGTGACCGTTTGGGCACCTGTAGACGCATGAGCAGTGATGGGAATGACAATGTGCAATTGATTTGTTGTTTCCTTCTACAGTGGCCTGCCTTTGGTCTTGCAGTGCAGCAGCAGCAGCAGCAGCAAAACCAGGAGAACTTGTATTGTGCTGAATGTGCTGCTGTTTGCTGACGCTCATGCTTTGTTGGGCACCTGTAGAAGTGACCCTGCCCTGTGTAGCCCCCTCCAGCCAAGTCAGCATTGGACTTTATCAATGCCTCCATGATACTCTTCATCTCTTCAGGGCTGACCTGCATCACACAACTCAACGTAATGCACGTCACCATCTCAGCTCCTCACAAGAGGTATTCAATATACACCTTGTACCTTTTGCCAATGTTGCTAACTTGTTAACGGTAATGAATGCACAAGACTGACTTTTGAAAATCTAGTAACATGGAAGCAGCCATATGCACATTGATACTGCTGGTTTTTTGCGTTTGTCCTGGTATCTTGTATACTGTACAAAGCCAACTGACCTCTTGGATTTCAACAAGCTTGCGCAGCCCAGCAAAGTTGTCTGACAGAACTTTCAGCTCAGCTGCCAGTGCTGCTCTGGCCTCAGTCGCAGCACCACCTGCTGCTGCTGTCTGACCTGGCGGCGCCCATTTCAGCTGGGCCTGAGCTGCTTTGCAAGTTGCCTCTGCTTCTGTTACCAGGCGAAGCTGCTCTTTCTTTGCAGCCTGTTTGCTGATTGCAACTGACCCTGCATACCGTCTGGCCCACATGTAGCAGCATCCTGGAAATGTGCTTTGTATGGTATTGTACAGTGTTTCTTTGGTGACTTAGGTAACTTAGGTATACATTAGTCATGACTACCAGAATTCACTCAACAAAATTGGAGTTGAAGTCAGGCGTGCATTGCCTCAAGAAATGAACTTGCGCATCGTGCCTAGTGTAAGCAAAGGCGACGCATGTGCAGCTCACCTAGCAGCTGATGTATGTTGCTTGACTGAACGCTGTTCAAGTCTCGCACTCGCTGCTGCTGCAGGCGAATCACAGCCACCTTGCCTTGCACCTGCAACAGGCAGAGACAAGTTGACAATGGGTGTGCTTACACCATTGGAGTTGGCAGGCAGCAGCAATAGCAGCCCCAACAATTGTGGTACAGACAGCTTCTGTTTACAGAGGCACCGCAACACATGTACCTGCGGCTGGTAGTGTCCTTCCCTGAATCTGCTACTGCAACTAAGAGTAAAAGCGTTCAGCACTCAGCATTCAGCTGCAGCATTCATCACTCAGCATTCAGCAGTCAGCTTGGTGCTTATGTCAAAGAATAGGGCAGGGCTGCAACAGACACAGAAGTTGCTGCTGAGGCATGCAAAGGCGTACCACAGTGTGTGAGGCATGGTCCTGCTGTGCCAGCTTCTGTGCCTCTGCAGCGTGTCTGGCGGCGTCTTCATATGCCCAGTTGGCATTGGACCACAGGTTCTTCACCTATAAAGGATACATCCTCATGCTCGTATGCAGGCTCACCAAAGTGTCCAGCAAACAGACAGTGCGCATAAACTGTCACCAGCCCCACAAATTTGCAGCTGATGTAATTTTTGAACTTCTTTTGGGAGTTTGCAGCTTATGTATGCCAGAAGGAACGTGCACAGGCATCACGGTCTTGCCCCATGCACACCCCCCATTTGCCAGTACCTTCCAGAACTATCACCAACAATGGGTCTCGAAGTACAACTAGCAAGACTGCGCAACAAGTCTGTGGAGCTTGCCTCCACTGACAGCTGCTGCTCTGGAATCCTAGCTGCAGAGGCCTGCTTGTTGAGGTCTGCCAGCCGCTGAAGGATGGTAACAGAGGCCGCCATCCACACAGTCAGAGCCTGACAGTAGCCTATCATGGCCTTGCAGCTGGGCCCTCTGTCAGGCTTGGGCACATCCAGGGCTCCCAGTACACTGTCAACAGGCTTGGATGGCCCACTGAGCTGCTGATCCTGGAGGCTTTGGATGGCGCACCTGCATACAGGGCTGTGATCATGGACGGCATTTTGCACTTGCCATACACACTGTTCATACCGCATGGTTTTGTGATCTGCTAGGCACTGATGAGTCCTTGAAGAGGAACACAAGAGCAAAAATGTTTCTACAAGCAGTTTGAACACATGAGGCTCAGCATTGAGTGGTGAAGTTCAATACAGCGTGCAACCAATCAGGTGCTGCAAGTGATCACTGACTTGGTAGCCTGGAATACAGCTACAGTCGGAGGGCGCAACGCCTGCACCACTTGGTGTGCCCTTGCAGACTGCTCAGCCAGATGCTTTGATTGCTCACCTGGTAGCCTGATAAACAGCCACAGTGGGAGGACGCAACCCCTGCACCACTTGGTAGGCCCTTGCAGATTGCTCAGCCAGATGCTTTGCATGTTGCAAGCCAATGACAGTGGCATCCATGAAGGGCTTGGCCGGCCTCCTGTTTGGCGCCGGCCTCACCTCTCCTACCCCTGCAATGAATTTGATCAACGTTTGAGTCCAAGACGTTGGCTCTCTGCATAACGCTTTTCTCCATGTCTCCTTGCATATGACAGACCAGGGCTGTGACTCAAGTGCTTGTCATGAATTGGAGTATGCCTACATAATGTGTGCCTGCCATGACACCATGCAATGGTCATGCATAGACATATCATGCTTTCAGCCAGCAAATGCACACATACTAGCAAAGCAAGCAGTTCACCGTTGCCAGTTTGCTAAAGTGACAGGTGGAAAAACTGTACCTGCCCAGTTGGCAGAGTCAGATGCAGCTTTGCTGGCAGCACCATACATCTTATCCGCCTCTGCCAGCTCTTGATTGCAGTGCAGGAAGAACTTGATGTCGGCATGTTGCACCTTCATGTGGTTCAGAGGACGCCCATATCGCATGATCTGTGCCAGTGGCTGCCGGCAGATGGGACAGCTTTTCAATGCCTGTTGCTCCCCTGCCTGGAAATGATGAACTGTCTTAGCAGGGGTTGAGTTCATCACGCAGGTAGTGTCGCAGCATGGAGACATGAAGAGGCTACATGGACCAAGGTCCAAGTGCTGTGCAAATTGACCGTAGCAACAATTGCTCAGCATTTCTTTGACAGAATGACATGTGCTTCACCACAGAACACTGCCACACTGTCTAACAACAATGCGCTATGAACACTAGTCTATAGAGTCCAGTCAGAGCAGATCTTTGTCAGACCCACAGGCTGTGTCTTGTGGTAGGTGTGCAGAAAACAGTTTCATTGTTGTACAATCAATCTGTCTTCTGCCAGGGGTGATGTCCTATCAGCCAGCACCAGTGCAACTTCCATGCTGCTTTTTGAACCAGAGGTGATGACTAGACTCACCTCAAGCTGATAGGGCTTCTTCCAGTTGCCCTGCCGGTCTGTTTCGTAGGCCCTGTGAAGCTCTAGGTAGCCATCCATGGAAGTCATTGGCAGCACATGGCCACATGACAGCACAATGAGGGGGTCCTCTGTCACCTCGCCCTTGTCGTAGTCACGCAAGGTCCTATTCTCATCCATTATGATGTCATACGCCTGTCCAGGTAGCAAAGGGGGTTCAGTGAGAAGTGGAAGCTTGGTAAAGATGCAGGGGGAAACAAGCAATGTCAGTGTTCATATCACAGCAGTGCACTTTGTGCTGGGATAGTGTGTGCAGCTGTGATGATGCAGCTGACAAACCTAGGCACAGCAAGTAATAGATCATTGATAGCAAAGACAGACTTGGCACCATGGATGGTGTGCCTGCGTCCATTGTTATCTGATGCCAAGATTTAGGGTGTCAAGCTTGGCCTGCACAGAGCAGCTGGCTGGTGCTCCAAATCAAAGAGGTAGCAACAATAGCAGCAACTATTGTGCTTGTGACTACAACAGTTGCACTGGCACCTAAGGAATGTGTCTGGTGAGGAAGAGAAAGACATTGTCACTCACAGTCAGGGATTTGTCTCCACAGTGGATGCAAAATTTCCTGGAGGGACATGGCTCCCCACACACACTTGGACAGCGGTGGCCACAGCTGAGCTGCAGTGAACAGCGCTCATTGCAGGGCAGCCTGGTGCATGGGGCACCGCATGGCAGCTGACATTGCCCCTGCATCATGACAGCCAGCTTTAGCGGCCTTTGACTGGCAAGTCCTTCCCCATGAGTAAGCGGCTCAAATGGCAGGTGCAACCTGATTATATAGCTAATGCTTGCACAATTGTCTTGACAATGAGAGCATCATCAAGCTCACAGTGCACTACACAGCCATCAACGCTTCTGATCCGCTACAGGGGTCTGCTCAAGGTAAAGTTAGTATCTGACAGCCCCAACAACTTATATCTAGCATAGAGCAAAAAAGCTGCTGCTTTGCTGACAAGATCATATTCAGTTACACCGATTCTTGCACCATCATATGACCAACCTAGAGGCAGTTGTGGGATACATCACAGCATCAGGTGAGTGAGCCTCACCTGATGCTGGCAGTGCCACCTGCAGGGCTCAGCACAGGGAGCACACAAGTCAGTGCACAGCCCCTTGCACTGCCCATGCCCACACTTTGCAGAACACAGGCGGGTGCAGGGGGGGCAGGTTGACCCCCCATGACATGGCTTGCCACATGTGTGCCCACACAGCAGGTCCCTGCTGCACACCTGGCTGCACGCTAAGTGCTGGTAGCTGCTGACTGGGATTGGAGGAGCTGAGGCCAAGCTGCCTTTGCTGGTTCCTACAGTGCAGTTCAATTTCCAGGTATCAACTGGTTTGTTTTTTTAGCCTTGATGCCAGTGGATTAGCAGGGTGCAGCCTTATCATACTTTGTGAGATTGTGTCAAGGCTTGTAAGACTGTAGCAAGCCACCCTGAAGCTTGCAAGCAAGTCCTTTGACTGACCAGCATACTTGTCAAATGAAGTGCGAGAGCCAGGGCCACTTCAGCTGTAAAGTGCAGGGGCAGCAGTGTATGAGTGCGCTTCAGGTGGACCTGCGGTGCTGCCGTTGACAGTTGCCAGCAGGCAGGCTCCACAACGGTGCTTGCAGGTGTGACCACACTCCAGATTGCTGCCACAAATGGCTGTGCACCTGCTGGCATCTGCCTGCATTCGTGACACTGTATAACTTCATCATTCGTAATGTTAAATGATTCATTGCAGATCATATAGGTAAAACTCATCATGCATGAGAGCATGTGCTGCTAATACCCTGGCTCTCTTGGGTTGCCTCCTGTGCAAGACATGCAGAAGTAGTACAGGACATCACAAACAGTCATGGCACATGACACATAAGCATTATGTCCTTGATGAACTCATGCCAGGGGTGTCAGCACAAAAGACATGTATAGAGAATGATGCACACACAGAGTGATATGCAGCTGCTGTGGCAACGTTGTATACAGTATACCATGCAGCATCTGGTGATAGAGAGGACTGGTGCACACACCTTGACTGCTGCAACATCCCCACACCTAACCTGGATGGTATGGCCACAATGAGGCAGATGCACACTGACTTTCTCAGTGCAAACCACCAAATCTGGCTCCAGAGCCCTGCGTAAGCTGACTCTCATCAGACAGTCTCAAGATGGATGAAGCACGCATAACCTCACAGACAAGATAAAAAAACTCGTCATATGCATGCAAACTTGCATTGCTGGTACAGAAAAACCTCTCTTCCACAAATGTACCTTGGGCAGGAACTAAAGCCAAACATTGTGATGCAGTCATCTTAAATGTGTTATGCCTCTGTTGGCCATGCTAGACGTGCAGTATGACACACTCAACCTGTGGCAGGGGATGTCATGAGCAGTGTGGCCACATGGCAGCAGCAGGTTGGGCGTGGGGCGGGTGCACAGGCCACAGTCCTGGTAGCACAGCTTTGGGCAGGGGTGACCGCAGGGCTGCAGCACATGTGTGCAGGCCTTGGGGCACTGCACAGTCAGATGGCGCGAGTCATCCGGGTGGCACAGTCTGCAACACAAGCCAGGCTCAGCATGGGATGCAACACACACTTAATGCAAAATGCATAATGAATATCAAATTGAAAATACAGGTAGTGTAAGTGCCAAAAGTATAACAACTCGATGAGCAAACCATCAAACAGCTAAGTCAAATACAAATCAGACTGCCATGCATTCATGATGCAAACTGCACCTGACCATTTGGGAAGGGCAGTACAAATCATTGTTGGTTGCAATCACATTTGTATTACATACATTTGTATTCCGGTTGCTGTGCAGCAAGTGTTGATGCAGAAGTTTGTTGTCGAGCTTGGGGCTAACCTTGGACATGAGTGGCCGCATGGCATGCGGGCGCTGCACTGCAGGCTGCATCCCCCATCCCTCACAAAGGTGTCAAAGTCTGCTGCACTCCTCAGCATGTTCACGCTCTCAGGGTGGTTAGCACACACCACAGGGAGAGCCTGCCCCACCGCATCATCTCCCTCCAGCAGACCCATGACCTGCAGGTAACAACCCTTTTGGTGTTGGCATCATCCTTTGCACACTTACATTTGGCAGCCAAACACTGGGTGCTGATTCATGCACACTTGCATTTGGCAACCAAACACTGGGTGCTGATTCACTGTTCTTGCATTGGCAATGATGTCAAGAGCTTGCAGCATAGCCTCCAACATGAGCTTTGATGTTGAAGACATCAGCAGTGCTCAATCTGCCTCTTTGCATGCATTGTTCAATGCTCAAGCAGGAAGACCATGTGCACTGCTGCAGGCTGCAGCTGCCTCTTTGCATGGCACTGCAGCACTAAGACTCATAGTATAGTTAATTGAAGCATTCTTGTGATGCCAGCAAGACAAACAGCAGAAGAAAGCATGTGCTTTTTGCGTTTGTACATTTGCATCGGGGATGATAGATAGGCTATGTCCCCAATTTAATTGAATGATATTTCTGCCAGCAAGACTACCTGCCGCCACATAGTAGACTTCTTGCTGGCTGTGAGTGTGTCAGCATGGCCAAGAATGTACATGCCATGCTTCGCACGGGACAGCATGACATTGATGCGGTTGGAAGTCTTCAAGAACCCAATCATGCCTTGCCTACAAGAGCACAACTGGCGATGACTCATTGCATGTACAGTCGCCAAATACTACATGCCAAGTTACATCAGCTCCTGATGATGCAACAGTGTTGAACACAGCAGATAGTGTCATGCATAACGCACTGTGTTGCTTCGCATGGACCAATGATAGGCATGCAAGCTGATATGCAGGCTGGCTGTGACCTAAACTTACTTGTCGTTGCGGACCAGGGACAGGATGATGATGGTAGACTCCTCTCCCTGGAAGTTGTCCACTGTTGCAACTCTGACACAGTCGTTCAGGTTGACTCGGCTGATGTCAGCTGCAAAACCCAGCTTGCTACCTGCAGAAGCTTGTACAGATGTTATGCTTTTTTGCTGTTTGCAGCACTACCGACCGAGTCATCATTGAGTTGCAGCATTGACTACAGAGCTGTTCTGAAACAGTAGCATAATCATGGTGTACATGAGGGCAGCAAGCATGTAGCAGGCATGCAGTGTGCTTGCGTGTCAGCATGACTACAGAGAGCGTGCCTGGTAGCTTTTCATTTGCTGCCGGATTATCCTGACTGCCTTCAGTGTCCTCATCTCCCTGCATGTAGCAAAAGCATATGACACAACACCCACCATACAGCTTGGCTGATTCCAGGCAAACAAGCTGTTGGCAATGTCACTGACCAGTCAGGTGTCTTGACCACAGACTATAAGGGCGTTCAGTCATTTAGTGTGTAGACACAAATATAGGCTTACTGCAGAGCCGAGATGAGTCGCCTGTGCAGCTGCAAGCTCCTCTGCATCCCTGTCACTCACAACAAACCTCATGTACTTCCGCACTTCTGCTCGAAGCAGCAGCAACTGTCCCACGTATGGGGTGAGTATGGTGATGTCACCAGCTTTGTAGCCCTGTTGTGTCAGGTACAAAGCCAAACGAGCTGCCATGGCAGCTTCAGTGCTGTTCTGCTTGGATGCATTCTCATCTCTGCTGCCTTCGGGATGGTTGTGATCCCAGAAGAAGACATTGTGCACCATGCCCTTCACTCTAGGGTAGTTACGCACTGACGCATGGTCCTGCGTCATAACACTGCCCTTTGGACAAGTTCTGGTACCCCAAACCCTTCAGCACTTTAGCACAAATCAACATATGCTGCATGGCAAGATCCTCTTTCAGCGTTGTGCCAGGACAAAGATGTACAATGCATGCCAAGGTCTCTTTGGATGACATCTACATGTGTTGCACCTACACCACACTCCACGTTTGAAAGCAGAAGCAAAGTTTTTGGAAGGAAGGCCCGCTTGTTACTACGCTACACACATCATGCTGTGGAATGGTGCAAAGCTGCTGTAGGCTTGCGCTGAAGGCAACAAATGAAGTTTGAAGGGGGGGTGGGGGGGGCAGCAGGTACACAGGTGATACCTGGAGGAGTAGATGGTATTCCTGATGAGGCGGGAGATAGAGGGCCGCATGCGGCGTTGCTGCTCCAGGGTGGCAACCGGAAAGCCCTGCCTCACCAGCCGCTCAAACAGGGACCGGTCCAAATCATACCCCTGCCCTGACTCAGTCTGCACACACCATGCTTCCAAGCTGAAGCAGTGCTATTTTTTGTCAAATGAAGATATGCAGCTGCAGTACTCATGCTTGATTGCACTACAGGTTGAATGTACAACTGCTGCATCAGGAGGGAAAGAATGCGTCCAGCTGGATGCTCCTCCTCCAGCACATGCAGCCATATTTGACCACTGCAACTATATCAGCATTGCTTCTTGCCACAATACATGCGTTACCCAGACTATGGAGAATTGCTGGGCATGTTTGTCGTGTAACTGGTTCGGCATCAGCAGTGTCGGCATTGACTTGAGACTTGCCTGTAGTGCGTACAGCTGTGGCTTGGGGCGCAGCTGCTCATGGTCCCCAATGAGTATGAGATGCTCAGTTGTGGGGGCCAGGCTGGCTAGAATGTGAGCCTCAAACACCTCCCCAGCCTCCTCAACTATCACTACCTGCAGACAGAAGAGCAGGGGTGCACCATGTAGAGCATATGCTGCATGTCTTTTCACCACTCCAGCACACAGCAGAGAGCTTGAGTCAGGGCAAAGAGTAACAAGTTCTTGATGAGTTATTTTCATCATTGCTGTGAAATGAGAGTGCAGATGTGCTCCTCTTTGATCAGAGCTTGTGGCTGTCTTAAGCTATGTGTGAAAACTCAATAGTCATGTGGCACTAACTTGCTTGTAAATGATGACGGCTTGCACATTGCATGTGCAGAAAATTGCATGCTGACTTGCCAAGACCAAGGGAAACAGCAGAAACAGGCGTACCTTTGGTGCCATGGCTGCAACCAGGTCTTGCTTGTTGGCAACACCAGCAGTGGTCATGCCTACCAGACGAGCCCCCTTGAGCACATTCAGGTCCACATCGGCATGAATGCGGCGCTGTTCATCCCTCACGCCTTCGTATTCCCTCATGGCCAGCTTCAGCTTGCCCAGCCAGCCTGATCTCAACTGCTCATTCCAGCAGTTGTACAGCTTCTCCCTTTCTGTCCTGCAGAAAGTGTCAACTGCAGCCTCAATGAACATGGAGTTAGCTGCATGGTGTGGGTGTACACCGTAACAGAAGACACATGATCCGACCATGCAAGCCAAGTGACAGGTTGGGCTCCTGAAGGATTATAAATCGTTGACACATGAGTCTTCTTGATTCTAGCAATTTTATCAATTTGAAGTGCTTTATGGCAACCACGTGGTTGTGCACATGATCCTACGCAGCCACGTGGTTGTGCACATGATCCTACACAGCCAACCAGAGCACAGCATGCTGGTCAGGCAATGAGCCTCGGTCTGCTTGTATGACTGCTAGGTCGGCTGCTGATATGACTATCAGCTGACCTGGTCATTGTCCATGCATCCTCTGCTGCCAGCAGATCTTCCAAATCACGATTTGGTGCAGGCTGCATGTGCAGACGCTGTCCTGCCGATGCTGCCACTCCTTGCTCACCCCAATCACCGGGCTGGGTGTTTGCAGCTGCGGGCATCTCTGCTGCTGGTGGACCAGTTGTCTGGCAAGAGAAAGATTTGGTTAGAATGCAATAGCAACACGTGAGGCAGCACACCAAGACATGCAATATGCCCTGGCTTCACGGTTTGCATTTGGCGATCACGCGCGCTGATGGACACCAGGGCGGAGGCTTTGCAGCATACTTGATGAGCCCACTGGTAGGCACATCAGGCTCACGCTACATGCTTTCAATGCTGCTCATCTGTGCTCAGAGTGCATTCACCCCCGTCATGAGCACAGGCAACTAACTTGGGAGCTAGCATGTCACAGCAGTGAATCAGTGACGTTGAGGAGCTTGCTACACAAGCATCTGCTGTTTCACAAGATGTGCTAGCCACAGCTTCAGCAGCTTCCTGCAAGAATCAATGACAGCAGATCGCAACTACCTGGGAGTTTGGTGGCTCTACAAGCACATCAAAGCTGTTATGCCCGGCAACCTGAGCAGCCTGAGCTCGGGCTTCAGCTGCTGCAGCTGCTTTGTTCTGGGCATTGTTGCACTTGTGTCCATGCAGCCACTGCCACCAGAAGTGTCGCTTGTTGGAGACAGCCTCCACAAACTCATCATCCAGGGGCCGCTTGCGGCTTACCTATAGTACATGGCACAGTTGCAGTAACAGTTGCAGTCACAGTTGCTGTTACATTTGCTGTTACAGTTGCAGTCACAGTTGCTATTACAGTTGCAGTTACAGTAGCAAATCTGTGATAGCCTCTGTGGCACTAGATGCTCAGGTGCAAACGTCATGATGTAGAAGTCAACACACAGGCGTGTATCATCATGCAGGTGTCCTGAAACAGACAGTGACCTTGCAAGCATGCATGCTCTGTTCATGCACTGATGGGGTCGACATTGTATTGCATCACCACGCAACACTTTGACACCTCATTGTTAGTGCTGCTGCTGGCTGCATGCAATCACAGTCCTGTAGCTCTGGCAATAAGCTTGCATAAGATGAATAGGCTATCTGCGCAGCATGCTTTACTAGGGACTGCTGTGTTGCAGATGAGGGAAGGTGCAATGTGCTGCAGATGATGACAAGATTGACATTGTGCAAGTCCAAAATACAGAATACACAACACAGCTGTACAGAATACACAACACAGCTGTACACATGTGGAAACATACATGACATCCACTCACCAGGGACTCATGCAAGTCAGGGGCTACCATTTCCACATGATGCTTGACAGCAGGCCAGGCCAGCTCCCTGCATCATAGTCACCCTATTGTCAGCACTGCGATTGCATCTTCCTCTTTGTCTTTGCAATGCTAGACACTCGTCATGTATTGTGACTCGTTGAGGCGGCAAAGACATGCTTTCTCATTATGCACAGTGTCCTGAGCCTGGAACTCCATGATATGTAGGGCTTGAACAAGGTTTGTTTAGGGAGGTTGAGGTCTAATCTTATGCAGGAAGGCACAACAGGCAGGCAGGCATGACCGGCAGGCAGGCATAATTGGCAGGGAGTCAGCCCTTCTTCTTGTCCTTCCCACTGCCCTGCCTGCAGGCATGAGTCACCAGTCTACAGGCAGAGCAGTGCATGGTGGCAGCAGCAAAGTTCGCTCACCCTTGCATCAGGGAGGCTTTCAGCTGGTCAATGCGCTGTTCCAGGGCACCAGCCCTGTTGTAGCAGCCGTACAGCAGCTGCTTCTGGGCGGGCGTAGCCTTGTCTCGCACCAGCTCATGAATGTTGTACTGTGCCAAGCTATCGTTCTTGCTCCTGCATGATCACAGATCTGTAAAGACAGCAATGGCACCACCACATACATAATTTAGCTGATAGATCCAATTATTGACTAAGGGAAGTCAGGTGGGTTTAAATCTTCAAAACTATCAAGCTTTCAAACACGGAACAAGTACAGCAGTCATTGCAAAGCTGGTGCTGGTTGTCAGCTTGTGGCAGTGCTTCAGCAACAAGATGCAAACTTGGCAGCTGCATCGTGCTAGTACATGTGCATATACCATGCTCAGCTTGTATGAAGATACGAACCTTTGCTGTTGAAGGCGTTCCTGGTCAGGAAGCATGCAGCACAGCCAAGAAAAGAGCAGCCACAATGCATGCAATAAGCAAGCATTGTACACCATGTGCATACCTGCCACCAACCCTGACCATGTCTGTCAGACCAGCTGCCAGCAGACCTTCCAAGAACTGATCCAATGCATGATTGGTGAAGCAGACTATCAGGACTGGGCCCACACAGGGGTGGGTCTGGGGGTCTGCAGCACTGGGTAAATCATCCACTTGTCCAGTACCGGGATCCAAGCCCTTGGCATTGCCTGATGTGTTGGCAAGCAGGGCCTTGACAACTTGAATCCCAACATAGGTCTTGCCGGTGCCTGGTGGCCCTTGGATGAGGGCAAGCTCTCTGGAAAGGGCTGCCTGCAGAACAGAAAAGAAAAGAAACGATTACGCCTTTTGGCGTCAATTTAATGAGAAGCCAAATATTATACCAGGCTGCCCAGGTGCCTGCATAACAACACCTTGTGAGGGCAGACAGCCTGCAGCCCCTTATGGTTGGGCATTCTTTTATTTTGCAACATGCAGCATAAATTGGTTCAGTGTGGGGCATGTGCAGAGGCATTCAGGGCTACAACTGCTGCAGCTTGACTTACACATCAATACCCAGAAGTTTTGTAACCTCCTGACCACAGCTGCAGTTGACCTAGCAGTCAGGTCACTTAACACTGAATCGCTCACTGACGCACTTGACATGTAAGTATACACCAAACACTGTTTGATGCTGAAGCAGCTTCTATCTTGGCAACTGTCTTTCAAAACCATGCACACGCACCTGCAAAGCTAGCAGCTGCGACTGGTCCAGAGTTGTGACTTCTTGGAGTGTGTCACTCGGCCAGTGACCAGCCAGGATGTCAATGGCCTTCACAGCATCCAAGGTATCATCATCATCATCATCATCACGCACAGCCTCATGAAGCAGGCAGGACAGGTCCAGTCTGAAGGAAGCATCCTGCGTTAGGTAAGCAGGTGCCGCCACCCTTGCTGCTGCAGCTGTGGGTGGGGGTGGGGGGCTCTCCCCCCCTGCAGACAAGATGCCTGTTCAAACAACTTTTCAATATGCTCCTTTGACAAGGTGTATTTGCTGCGTGCAAGATGCAGGTATGAACAGTATCTTAGGAGCATGAACAGTCTTCATGAACAGTATCCTATAGGAGCATGCTCATATGAGGCTTGGTGCTGTCGTGACAATTGACGATTTGCTGACCTGCTGACCTGTTGCTGCTGCTGCTGCTGCAAGTCATGGTGTCCACCATCACTATCACATGAATGCACAATCTCCAGGCAAACATGCACTAGCTCATCGTGACAGAACAGCGATATACTGTTGCCAGGGAGCCTTTGCAACTACAGTACTCACCAACAGGCCCTCTGTTGCCAAACAGTCTATTGCCATGGCTCAGCAAGTCCCTGATGAATGATGCACCACCAGCCCCACCAGCCCGTCCAGCTGTGGATGATTCAGCTCCAGATGAATCTGGTGAGAGCTTGGGTGCAGCAATGTAGTCAGCCAGAGGCATGGTCTGCGTGCTCTGTAGGGCCTTCAAGATGGGCTCATAGGCAAAGAAGCTGCCACTAGACTGCAGCATGACAGTATGGCCGGGTAACTTCCCACCAAGTGCAGCCATCAAGATCTCATCATTAGCGCCACAGCCCTGACAGAGCCTGCAATACAGACTTCTGTTAATCCTGTTACGCATGCCATAGCAAAGCTAGGTTGCTGCAGGCAGGAATGCATTGGGGGAGCTAGACCTTGACCAGTATAACCATGTAAATGTACTAACACTGTATATGTATCTCACATCTGTACACATGTGTGCACTTGTGTGTCATTACATCTGTACATCATCCATGTAAACATGTACTGATGCAGGGCTCAGTCTTTGCAGGAAGCTCTTTCACTGGCATGGCATGCATGCAAGGTCACAAACTATGACTGGTTGCAAGAAGTACTGATGATGCAATCATCAGAGAGCACCTGATACCAATCTGGGGTCTGTGACCGGCCTCCCTAGGCGCCAGCTGCTGCTCATTCCTCATGGAGATGGTGGCAAAGGTGATGCAAGGGTCACTAGCTTGCTGGGCCCTTGGTGGGGTGGCAGCCGGGCTATCCCACCAAAGGGCAACTAGGGTCCCATGCTGCAAGCGGCGCGACTTCTCCCAATACTCCCTCCTCTGTCCACTGGTCTTGCCAGTGTTGAATGGCAGATCATCAAATGCTACCTGCCAGCCAAGTGTTCTTTCCATCATCGTTATGTCATCAGCGCACATTGCATTTTCAGGCCTGGTACATGTATGCTGACATTGATGAGATTGCTTTGCCACACAGCAAATTGAAAGGAGAATGTATGCTCTTGATGAAGTCAAACAGCAAATCTCCTGGACTGCTTTCAAATGTGTAAACCTGACCTTCACTTCGGACAACAGGAGCCCCGGGGAAAAGCGCATCAGGCGTTAGTACAATGTAACATGAACATGCGCACAGGCGGAGACGCACAATGCTGCCTGGATTTACGAGGCTACCTCATACTGCACCCCAGCACCAAACTTGGCTGTCATCAGGTTCTTGATTTCGACATTTCCATAGACAAACAAGCTCATGTCATCACCAATGCCTGGCAGGTTGGCACGCCCAGATGTGGCGCCTTTGGGCAGGGCTAGCGAGTCAGAACCTCCAGCCTGTTGAAATCTCACGGCACTCTCACACAACTCTGCTACCATATCATGCCGCAGAAGCCTGCAATAGCAAGACATTGCAAGACCACGATACTCTATATACCTAGCATACTAAAGCACTATGCAATGCAAGCAGATGTGGGGTTGAAAGCAAGCAGGCAGAGTGAGGTACTCTGTTGTATGAGAATGCAAATTCTGCTGTAAGGATAGCTGCTGTGCTGGGACCGTCTGCTCTCAGCAAAGGCTGCGCAACATAAACACAATTGCACAAGAGCATTCCAGCATTTTGCTTGCTGCATACTCTGCAGCATGGCCACATCATGTGCTCAAAAGCTTGTAGCAAGCCCAGCTGTTAGAGTACTCATATACAGCATTGCTGCTTGTGTTGATGGCCAACTTAGAACTGGTTGCTCTAGGAAGCAAAGCGCTGTGCTGACCTGAAATGCAGGTCTCTATGAGCCTCAGGTGATCCTTCTTCCAAGTGTGTGACTGTACCAGGCACGTTGGCTGGTAGGTAGGGAGAGACTTGGCATAGAACCTCCTGCTGGGTGGGTGCAATGCTGATGGAGTTGATGTTGGTATGATCATTGTCATGCCTGCAAGACACATTTTCACATCTTGTGTGATTGTGCAAGACACACATGCTTGTAGTACCAGTAGGTGCTCTGGTGACATGTGATAAACAGCAGACCCATGACCACGATGGCCTGAATATCACAACACGCACGTGGGGTGTCAGACATGAAGCATGGCAATGTGGTGCGTCATGTCTTAGTCACAACAGCCGCACCTGCAACGTCTCTCTGTTCATGATGGAGTACGCCAGGCATGTGGTGTCAACCATTCAATCAATTACACTTCTACTTCCAGATCTCATCAGGGCAGTCAACATACAACAACTGGGGAATCTACACACTCTACGCGTACACTAAATGCTCAGAGGCACTGAACTTCGACAACACAGCAGCAGAGAAATTGCAGCAATGATGCTGTTATGAAGGAGGGTGCTAGTAACACGACGCCATACGCTCTACTGTAAACTAGCTCTACAAAGAATACAAGTCAAGCTAGAAGTGGTGCAGAACAAATGTTGAGGTAAAGGATACTAGCGTTCCTTGCACGTAAAGGATACACATTCAACAAGCCTACCTGGGGCCATGTGGTCTTGTGTCTCCAGGGCCATCCTGGTCAGCCTGCAGCCTTCCAGGACCACTTCTCTGCTGTCGCTGCTGGTGCACATGTTGTTGCAGGCCATGTGTCTCTTTCCTGAGGACCCTTTGCTGTTCAGCTTGCTTGCTTGCAAGTAGCCTGCACCAGAATATACCACAGACTGTTCTCAAGGAGCAGAGCATGGGTCCAACAGGACGCATGCTAGGAGAGCAGCTGTCCTGTTGTACAGGCCTTCCGACAGAGATGCGCACTACATGTTGCTGTTGTGCAAGATGCATGCAGCCTCCCCGCATCTGGTGAGCATGAGGTCTCAAGACAGCCTGATGCATCATGTCCAAGCCAGAAACCTAGCTCTGGCATCTAGGTTGCCAGAAATACTGGTGTGAAGGATGCTTGTGATGGCAATTTGCTTTGCCAGAGTGAAGCAACAAGAAACAGCTTGCCTGTCTAAATTGCCCAGGTTGTTCATAACACTGTAGTCCCCAGCACAAGCGCCATGTTCCTTGAAAGCCTGAGCAGTTTGTTGCAAGCTTGCAACGCTTTGTTGCATCTGTTGCAGCTGATGTTCAGTGTGGCAGCCCAGGCGCTGCACAACCTGATTGAGGAAGTTGACAATGGGCTGCAATAGTTGCACCCATGTCTCAGGCTGCCACATACCTCCATCCTGCTCCTGCAAAGGCCACCTTGGCTATGCGTCACTCCCCCAACAGAGGTGCTGTAAGTGTGAAAGATGATACCAAAGTGACACTCAGGGAAAAAGGTAAGCTGCCTGTCTCTGCATGCTTGGCTCAACAATTCAATTGATTGATGGTCGTTGCAAGGTACTGTGTGAGGCAGACTACCAAGGTCATGTGGAAAGCCCAATTCAGGGCCATATATGACACTCAATTTGTGTGCAAACCTGTTGTGCAGTATAGTTTTTTGCATTAGTCAGTATCGACGCCACTGACCTGGTGATATGGTCTGTAGTTGGGATCTGCAATGCTGCCCTGGTCAGCTAGTGCTTTTGCACATTGACAGACAGATGTCAAATCCAGGTTGTCTGCCAAGGTTGCCATGATTGACTTGTAGCATTGCGTCAGTAGAGAGTTCATCAAGGCAGGCAGCGTGACCAGATGTAACATAGCACACGTCACTCGTTGAAAGGAGCATGCCTCCTTGTTTACTCCTGCCTGTGTTGCAAAACACAAATCGATTAGCAATGACAGGACCAATCGTCCAACCTAGCCAGCCAGCTTAGTTAAACAGCCAACAGGTACTCGACCACATACATTGACTGTGTGAGGAAACCGGCATATTTCTCCAAGGCGCTGCAGGCCAGCCGTGTCTGAGCTGCCGAGGCATCGCAGTACAAAGGCGACATCGCTGGGATAAGTTCTGCAGTGTGTGTAAGTCCGGCATCGATGAAACGCCGCATCTGCAAGGGCGTTCTGAAACTGTAGGAGCGACTCCCATCTGTGAATGTCCTCAAAGTAGTGTAACTATCCACCGTCTGGTTAGCCTGCACCATTAACATGCTATAAGTGCAAGCGACCGCTGCCTGGGGCTGCACAGCGTCATGCGACGCAGCAACAGAGCTTGATCCACCCGAAGTTGTCCTTCCAGGGTGAACGAGACCGCGTCCACCTCTACCACGTCCACCCCTACCGCGCGAGTGCATAGCAGCGACGAGATTGACCTACACGGCTAGCCTCCTTGCGGCTGAACAAGATGCACTGGTGTTGAACGTGTACTGCGTGAACTGACGCACTAAAGAGCTCAGATTAGTCGGATTAAGCCCTCTGTCGCAGGTGACAGTACAGCAACGGATTCTTTCCAAGCATGCTGCGCAGTGATCGCCAAAGCTCCGCGCGTACCACATACAGAGCCGCGTCTCGCGGATCTCGCTGCTTTGCGCTGCAAAGTTGTCATCTGATGCTTGCGAACGATCGTGTGTTTGCTCATTCGCATATGCTATGCGTTGCCGTGTCCAAGAATGCTTGCCGTGTACAACACGGGCAAAAAATATGATAACGCCAGCTAGTAGTGCAACACATGCATGTGTTAAAACCTGTTCATTTCAGCACTCATCTGAATCAAACTATTTGTACAGGCGGCATACACTGTTGACATTCTTGAGCTGTTGTATCTTTCTGTCATGGTGTTGATTGCCAGCATTGCCGTGACAGACGCTGCAGTTGTGTTTCCCGCCTAAACGCAGACTAACAGAGCCTGACACGGTTGCGTACTGTATCAGATCTCTAGACTTCCTACGATACAGGCATTTGACCAGGCTCTGCAGATCAAGGCATGCTTGGGAACATGTAGTTGGGATCCAAATGTGCAGGGAAATTTGGCATGACAGAGCTCCGAAACCAGCTTCTGACATTCGCGCTGATCTTTCGATGAGTGTGCATCGTAGCAGGTGTAGACGGCCTCATACGGTCTAATCTGCTGCTTAGCCTAGCTTTGTGGAACAGCGGCGATTTGAGTGAAGATGACGCAGCACAGTGAAGGTCTTTGCGTGTCCTCAGGCGCTGAGGACCCGCAACAAGAAGAGGATGACTTTGAGGCAGAATTCTTGGCAGACTTGGAGAGTGAGAGCCTACAGGTAGGTCCTTCACCAGCGTTGGAGTTTCTGCGCCTATCATCACGGATATTCAGCCAAATTGGAGCTTTTAATGCAGGATTTGACTGATCACCAGACAAGCTTCAAGCGACAGAAACAAGAGGCACCATCCACCCCGGACGTATCCGAGACCAGCTGGAGCCGGCAGACTGGACGTTTAGGACAGTTACCTCCGGAGGTTGTGCTGAGGATGTTTGGCTTTCTCTCCGCTGAAGATTTGGCTACCTCTGCACAAGCTTGCCACTACCTAGCTTTCATAAGCTCTCAAGACGAGCTATGGAAGCGTTTGTATTGTGCCAGGTGAGCTGCAGTGCTTGTGATATCATGGTAGATGACCTCCTTCAGCTGCAGCCTAGTATGCACAAATGCAGAAAGCTGTTGTATTGCCTCAGGAAATGCATCACTGTTGCCCAAGCTGGCTTACATGCATTGACCCAAGTGATGCTTGTAAAGGTCTGCTGCACATCCTTCGTCATTCCCGCATTGGCACAAGTCCTTTTGCACAACAAAGATACTCAGTCTCTGCTTGCACCTGTTGCTACAGTGCCGGCAGCTTTGCCGGTCAGTCTGGGCTCTGGCATGCATCCTCTACTTCTCAGAGATGAGGCCAGAGCAGGCGTACCAGGGCGCCCTTGGCTGATCAGCTGATGCCTCAAGAACACAACTCTTGGTTGGCTGACCTGCCTCACTGATGTGCTCACAAGCATTGTTGCATGGCATGCATATGCATCCTGTATCTAGCTGCCCTTCTGTTGTGACTGTGTGCTGCATGTCGATGGTGGATTGCATGCTCCTGCATGACATGCTTATGTACACTGCGTGCAGGTGGTCTGGTACCTCAAGTACGCCTGGTGCAACCTCGTCTTGGAAGGTGAGACTCGACTTGCAATGCCCAATCACCATCACATTTGCTACGCTTACACTTAGTCAATGAATCCGAACAAGAAAGACGTATGCAAGGCACATGTAATGCTAAGCTGATTGGCCTACAGAGCACATACATGAGCAAAGATGGCATGGAGATTTCAGAGGTCTTGACTGGAGTGCCTGAGGCTCTGCAGCCCCTGTATAGAGAGGTGATGCCTGTGCTGTGCATCAGACTTCAGCATTGCTTTATTGCTCATAGTGGATTGGTCAATGCCTGCTAGAGGTAATATGCAGGAGAGTATGCGTTTGGCTGAGCTCCTGATATTGTTTTTGGGAACTGCAGATGGCAGTCTCAAAGCGCTCTCTTTCTTTGGGCAGAGAGCATGCTGGTCAAAGCGTACAATCTGCAGTTGCCAGAAGCAGGCATAGCCCTGTTGCTCAGTGGCGGGTGGAGCATGGCTTTCCAGAGTCACCAGATCCAGACCACACTTGCCAAGGAAGATGCGCATTCATCAACATTGTAGACAACATTTACCTTTGCGAGAACTGTGGGCAGGAACATGTGTGTGATGAGAACTGCAAAGAGCGCGTGTTGGATACCGCCAATGGCATGCCTGTCTGTCCTATCAGCGGGATGTGCTTTGATCAGTTGGATGCAGGCTGGGAGGTATGCAGTCTCACAAATGCCTGTATACATGAGGCTTAAGCCTGTCAAGTATGTTTGCGTGTATGCCAGGACACAGTGCACAGGTCATATGCCATTGCACTGCTCGCTGATGCTCCTAGGGCTGCCGACTGTCATTTCACTTCATACCTGAGTGTCAGCCTAGGTTGTGATGCAGAGCAAACATGATGTGCAATAGTTCCTGCCAGCAGGTAGTGTTCAATGCATGACGAAATGGCTTTGCTGTGCTATCAGCTGCTTTGCCTGAGATGCTCCCTCACATCATCCGTGGCATTGGAATTGCAGGAGGACTCAGAAGGTAAAGTCGATGACACATTAGAGTGGGGAGATGAGGGCACCAGCCTGGCAGGTCAGTTAAAAGCAGCTTACATTGACGCATGCATTTGTAAGCATGCTATGCTCTCAGCACTGTACATCCTGTGCAAATGCACTCTTAGCTAAGTTTTGCACTGTGTGGCGTGCTCTGTTTCTGCTGTAAGAATATGATGCCTTGCAGGGAGGTTGGGCCAGGCATACACAGCTGGGTATAATTGCAACACTGAGGAGGAGTTGCAGCAAGTCTGCGGAGTCAGAATGTTCAGGACCTGACATTCACTATAATTACATGTGATAAGCAGCATGATGCTTTTTGCAATGCAGGTTGCATTGACCGATTTGCTGTACAGGCACAATCTCAAGCACCTGTTTGTGAGAAGGTATGCCTGCTGACAACTAGGCATGTGGAGTCTGCTGCTGTGATAGTGAGCAGCTCCATGAAACTGTACAATATACACTTTGTTGATCAGCTGCCAACTTGAGCTCGCTGCACAGAAACTCAGACATTGTCTCCTGAAAGCACGCTGATAATGCTGGACTGAAAATGCAGAATGACAAACACGTAAGTACAATGTAGAAGGTACAACAGTTACTGCAGCACAACGTCATGTGACCATCAAGGCTAGGCCGTCATTATGCTGAGCCTCAGCCATGATTGCTATGTCTCTGTTGTCTTTGCGCAGCACCTCTTGCAATTTGGTCAACACCTTAGTGTTGTCAATCAACATCTGCTGTACATCATTTATATCACTATGAGAAAGAGACTGCAAATTCCGTTGCACAGGAGCATCCCCTTGCATGCTTGACGCTGCTGCAAGTGCTTCTGCTCGACTCAACAAGCCAACTGCATTGCACACAGAGCCAATGACTTCAAAGCATTACCTGCATGCCAGCTGACATACAGCGTTACCACTGCTCATGTCTGGGATTTACACACCAAGTCGTTTGGGAGTTATAGTAGATGCACCTTGCTGTGCAATCAGCAAGATCTCTGCAAGGTTGCAGAGGCCTTGCAGATTTGGTTTGCCTTGGCGCACACTCTTGGTTCTGACTTGTTACTAGCAGTTGAGTTTCATGTGTTAAGGTCCAGACAACTCAAACACCACAAAGAATAACAGGCTTACCTGCTGAATTTGGCGCCAAAACAGCTTCCAGCTGGCTGAGGTCATGTGATAAGCTTTCATGCACTTGATGCGTTCTACTGCTGTGGTGGTTGCTGGCCTCTGCAAAGCGGCCCTCCAGAGCATCCAAGGCTCGCATGATACGCAGCAGCTGGTCGCTGAGGCCGACATGATTCCGTTTTATCTGCAAGCACCAAGTACTTTGCATGCTGTGCTACCTCCACAGATCACCACCAACAGATTCCACCAGTGATTCTCTACTCACTGGCATGATGCGACTCCCTTCAGGATGATCATACATCATGCAACTGACAGATCTTGGTCAACGCTGCAGTGCCATATTTTGTGGTTTGCAAGATGTGTCTAAACACCAATGTGCTAGATGCCAATGTGTAGGGATGACGTCTGTTTTCACAATGCAGCAGAACTTACAAGGAGACGCATACCGTCTCCATCCTGTCCTTCAGCAGTGTCTCCTCATTTCGCTGCAGGGTGCGAGCCATGTTGACTGCGTTTGCAAGCCTCTCAGTATGAAGCTTCAGCGCACCATCCTGCATTTGCACACAGGATCACACAACGGTCGATGCTCAGGCATGGCTGCAGCAAAGCACCTTTGTTATGCGGCTCCAATTACATGCCGCACAATGCATTGTTGTAGATCAGGCAAGGCTACAGCATATTGTACTCACAGTAACACCTGTGCTGATTGGAGAAAAAATTGCGATACAAGGCAGCCACACATCACTCATAGCTTGACACCAACTAACAGATACCTGCACATTCTTGCGCTGCAGTAGCTCATCAAAGCCACTGACAGCAACAGGCCACAGTCTGTTTGGGTTGCTCACTCCTCCAGCTTTGTTTGTGGCTTCCCGCCATTCCAGATCACCAATGCCTGCAGGCATATTGCATACCTGTAACAGACTAGCGGCAGTAATGCGAGTGTGATCTGTAATACAACCATTGCGGTGGTATTGTGACAGTAGCGTTTCAATACCATGCTATGCAATGGATTGCAAATGCAGGGCAAGGAGCTCAGGATGTTAAGATGAGTCACAATGCCAACTAGGGCAATTACGAGTCACAATGCACACCGTCACATGACGCCCAGCAGATCACAGAATGCAATCATGGCATTGACAGTAGTCATGCGCAAAATGCGTGCTTATCAAGATGCGTACAACTTTTATCACAGCAACACTAGCACTGAGCACAATTGCACAACAGGCCAACAAGACATATGGAAAAAATAGCATCTGAGGGACACACCTTTAGGACATGGGTATCTGCGAGGGTCATCTACCACATTCAGGAACAGGTGCCTGAAGCGATACTCACTGCTCTGTTTGTCAAAGGCACGGCTGATGGCTACAATTTCCTGAGATGCAGGAGCCACACCAGCTGCTAGCTGCGCAGCATTGTAAGGTGCCGGCTGCTGGCTCTGACCAAAGAGGTTTGACTGCTGCTGGTTGTGTTGCTGCGGCTGCTGTGATGTCCCAAATAAGCTGAGCTGCTGCTGATTCTGCTGTTGCGGCTGATGTGCTGTGCCAAACAAGCTTGGCTGGCTTTGGCCAAAACTGTAACACAGCTTGAATCAGTTGACCAACATGCTTGTGTTGACTGAAAACGTCTGATGACAAACAGGCTGTGCAGGAATTCTCCGGCTAAGAAACGCCAGACTGAGGTGGTGTCAGCTGCACAGTTACCTTCCAAATGCTGATGTGCTTGCTTGTCCAAAAGCCAGTGTTCCTGGTTGGGCAAACAGTCCACTTGCAGAGCTGGCGCCTCCAAAGACAGTGCTTGAAGTATTGGATCCAAACAAGCTGGCACCTGTGCTGGCACCTGTGCTGGCACCAAAACCACCTGCATGTCTCACCAAAACTAAGTACACTCTTTGGTGATGCAAAGTTGCATTCTGCCCCCGGGCGCCATGATAGAGGGTTTGCCTGGAGATATGCCAAAAGCTGGAGTTGCTGCTGGACTTGCAGAAGCACCAAAGCCAAAGCCGGGTCCCGAAGACGTACTTGCGCCAAAATTGAAGCCAGAACTCTGTATAAAGCAAACCCGGAGTCAGGCGTAACGGTCCATCAGTTGACAAATGTGTTGATCTGCAAAAACAAAGGTTTCCAAATGGGAAGACTACGTTGTTACCTGCGCACTTGAAGATGGTGTGCCAAACGCGAATGCCATGCGTTTTTGCTAGTCAACTGCTTGACGCCGGGCTTTGTAGCAGAGTTGCATGCAATCAGTTGATCAAACAAAAGGGGCAAACAATGACTCAAGCATGCTCATGAACTACAGGGCAACAGCGCATGAGCAGTGTGCATAAACAGTCATGCGGCCAGGATGCACACGCACAGTCTGGAATGCAAACCTTGCAGGAACGAAAGAAGGAGAGGAACGGAGCATACGAAGGCACACAGTGACAATCATTTTACAGTTTTTTGATGATGCTTCTGATGTTTGTCTGTCATTCTTTGTCTGTTTCTTTTTCGGATGAAGCGGCAATTGAGTCAACGTGCTAGCTGGCCCCCAACAATTGTGAACTCCCTGACTGACTGCCGATTCCTTTTGTTTGCAATTTTGCACGCTGTCGCCTTAATGCACAATGCTTTCAACAGATTGCACAGGCAGGCCAGCAGCAGCTACTCTATCATTGTAGGATGATGAGCGTGTCACATACATGGAAATGCACGTGTGACACAACCAGTCCATGACAATTCAGCCACCGTTTCAGCCAAAACATATGTCTAGCTGGCACTGTACGTCATGCACGGAACCTTGTTATGAGATTCACTGGATCTCTTCAGCTGTCAACTGCACAGACGACAGCTAATTTGGATCAGCTGCCATCGCCTATGATCTCTATGATCTTAAACTACATATACACTATGCTAATTCATATTCGAAGTCTACTCATGTAACCAATGCACCAAAAAGAAAATGTCATCCTAAGAAGCAGCTGCATGTGTCATCCTAGTGGCTTCCCCTTTGGCCGCCTACACTCCTGCCCCTACCACGGTGACCTCCTCTGCCTGCTGATCTACCCCTATCTGTCCCTCGACGTCCCCTACTGCCAGACTGGCCCCTGAAGCCTCCTCTACCACCCCGATCACTTGAGCCTCCTCTGAAGCCTTCACGACCCCTACTCCTGCCAACCTTCCCAAAAACATCGACACTCTGCTGCCATGCATCAGGACCACCTCGATTGCTCTTGACCTTCTTGACTTTGCCCTTATCATATTCAGTATCCCAGTCATCTGGCCCTTGTCTCTTCCTGGGCTCTTGCTGCCTGCAAGACAAAGCACATCTGCAGCTAAGACACACTGAAAGTTTTGCACAGGTGAGTTGGCAAATTGCACACGATTGCATGGCTTGCAACCTCTGCATAGATGTGAACCATGGCGTCATTGTTTCTGACTGCCATGGTACTACACATGCTGCATGGTCACATATGCGACTACAATGGACATACAGACAAATGGCTTTGACAGCTTTGATGCACACATTTCACAACTTCCAAGCAAATCGCTGAGAGTGCCTTTTGTATGGTCCAGCTGTATCAACAGCAGGTACACATAGCACTGAAGATGCATGAGAGTTGCAATGACACTCAAGAAGTCTTGCCTGGTCAGCAAAGCTGCCTGTTTTGCCAGATCAGGCTCCACATCCTCCCATGTGGCAAGGCTTGGACGCATGCCATTCAGGAACTGCTTCACATTTGCAGGCCCAGCCTTGTGAGATGCCTTGCCATTGGACAGTGCTGTATGCCCCTCCCCCTGCACCTGCAGCTGCTGCTCTGCAGCTGTGCTGCCATTCTCAGCTGGGCTAATCTCAGCTGCCAAAGCAGAGCGCAACTGCTCAGCAGGTTCAACAGCTGGCTCTGGAACATGCAGAACACTGCCGTCATTCTGCTGTGCTAGCAGCTTTGGTAGCTGCTGATCTGACCCGGTGTGATGTTGCTTCTGCACAGCTTGAATGTGCTGAGCCTTGTCAGGGATAGCACTTGCTGTCGTCAGCAGCTTGCGTTTCACACGGGGCTTGGCAACAGCAGCACCAGCATCAGGGACAGCAGCATCTGTATGCCGAGGGTCTGCTGCTACTGCTGTAGCCAGGCTGCTGTGATGATCTTGTGGCAGTGGCTGCTGAGCCCCAGTGGCTAGCCTAGCAGCTGCAAGGCCCTTGGCAGGGCTGCTTGTGGGGGCCCTGTCTGGAGACGCTGAGATGGAACGCCGTGCATGTGGGAGCATGACAGCTGAGGACAGCTGACGGGACCGGTGAATCTGGTGGTGCAGACTCAGACGGTTCCAGCTACGCCCCTGCCAGCTCTGCACAATGCACTACCAGTTCAAGATCAGCACAGCAAAGGCTGGTCAAAGACTTGAGAGCCTTTGTGTGAATGTATGCACAATCTTAGATTGGCGCTATGAGAGTCATGATCAGAGATGTTGAGTGCTGCCCATGTGCAGGAGCATACCATTTCCAGCAGATTGTACCAATAGAACAGCAATGCAAGCCCACCAAAGAATGACAGACTGGCACAAATGGTCATGCAGCTTGGACTTACATTCTGAGGTGAGGGGAACAAGACATTGCGAGCAGGTCGTCGCATAGGGCTACGGACAGCTGAGGTTGAGCCATGCAGCACAGGACTCTCATGAGCAGAGGCAGGGCTTGCAAAGCCTGCTCCCCCCTGCAACCCCTTATCACCAGAATGCCTGCATGAACAAAGCACACAATGTCAGCAGCCTCGTAGGAGAAATTGCAAACCCAACAACGGCATCCGGACATCAAGAACACTGCTCCGGGACATGCAGCCCCTAATGCACGGTGGAAAGTGCCATACCACCAAGGACGCAGGCATGATTGCTGAAGTACTTAGCAGGAGGTCAGTCTGTGGGTTTTCTAGGCCCGTAGTGCGTGTGCATCAGTTTCATCAGTGCCCAGTGCAGATCATCACCCCTCTTGCTGACACCCAAACAAATGCTGCAAGCAGCAACACAAGACCGACATTCACTGCTGCAGAGGCTGTTTGTATACTGCGTACCTTGCAGCCTTGTCAGCAGCTGGGGCTGGTTGTGCGTGATCAGAGCGCCCACTAGTAGATGGCATGCAGTCCTCAGCATGATCATGGCTTGCAACAGCAGCACTGCCTACTTGCTGCTGTCTGGACTCACTAGCACTGCCTGAAGCATCACTCCTGGCAGCAGACCTCACAGAAACTTCAACAGAAGTTTGGCTTGCAGCTGCAGCTTTGTCAGTGGCCTGCTTCTTTCTCTTGGGCATGTCAGCAGCATCTGGTGCAGTCTCCAAGCCAGAGGGATTCATGCGCTGCAGCATACCAGGTCTTTTGATGCTACCAAGCTCAGCAGCCTTCCGTTTGGCTGACTGCTTTGCCTGGCGCTTGTTTTCGTCAGCCTGGTTACTGCCTGCTTGCTGGCTGGGTACGTGACCAGCACCACTTGGCATGCCGGCTGCTGCTGTTGCCTGTGGCACGCTACTCTGAGAAGCTGGTATCTGAGCAGCAATGCCTTGGTGCTGTGCTGTGCCTTTCTCGGATGTCTGAGCAGCTGTCCCATTAGCACAAGCAGCATTGGACTGTCTGCCTGACTGCTGCTGCTGCTGTACAGAGGCATCTAGAGGTGGTGCTAGACGCTCGTCCCGCAGTTGCAGGGCAGCAGTCAAGCCTGCCTTTGGACGCTCAGCAGGTCCATACACCACACCAGATGCTTTGCTTGTCTTGCCATCTACTTCAGACTTCAATGGCGCCAGCTGCAGCTTCTTCAGTCCATCAGGCTGAGGTGCTTGCTGACGCTTCTGAGCAGCAGCAGCAGCAGCAGTAGCAGTAGCAGGCTGTGCTGCTCTTGGAGACAGAGGCTCAGCAGGCGCAGCGTGACCATTGGTGGGAGGGTTCTTGATGTAGAACAGGATGTATGCTTTCTGTGCCAGGACCACTCGCTCACTGACCTGTTGCAGGTCAGAATGATCAGGTAGTGATATAGAAAGCACCTTGATCAAAGGCACAGCAAGAGCATTAGCCAAGATTGCAGCAACACAACTGAGGAACAGTCCCTTGCCTGGCTTTGTAAAAGGCATTCTCAAGCATGAGGAGCGTGGAAAAATGCACACAGCATCCCAAAGTGACAGGGGTAATTACCTGACTGACATGGTTATCATCAAGCTGATGCCAGAGACCATTGGGTGCCTTGACAAAGGCATAGTAGTGGCCGGAGTGCACTGAGTGACCAGAGTGTACAAGCACACCATACAAGCTGTAGGGCTGAGGAGGGCCCCGGCGGTTGGACATGAATGGGCCCAAATCCAGCTCTGTGTCAAAGTCAACCTGCAGCTCAGCAACTGTAGTTGTAAAAAGATTGTGCTATGTGCTACTGGCAGCAGGTTATGTCGCCTAAGGCTACAATCAGAAACAGCCCAACCAAGAAACAAGCCTGTCAGCTGTCCGTACTGGAATTGAGCTGCTGGCTGATACGCAGTTGTGTGGACACAGGAAATGCATACGCACTTGTGGAGGCAACAGGAGATGAGTGTTGTCAGACATGTAGCAAAATGGCTGTGGGTTGCTAGGATGTATTATAATGCAAAGTGGTTGTGCACCACTGGGTTGTGAGTTGCAGCATGCAGACACTGCTGATCAGGTCACTGCAGTACTCTCCAGGATCCCTGCTCAGTGGCTTTTGAGCCTTGTTCAACATTTGTCAAAGCACAACAACATCATGCAGCTAAGCAGCATGGGAGCATTGCTGATGGACACGACTCTCCTGAAGCTCACTAAAACCAGTATGCGTGTGGTGCCACAGCAACAAGAGGGAATCCAATTTGAGCAAAAGCATCTGTAGATGAGGTGGTCCATGTGCATGATGTATACCTTCTTGTTGATCTTGTGCCCAAACATGCTGAACTCAAAGCGCTTGAGCTGCACCACAAGCACGGCTGGTGCCTTGTCGATGGTCATGCACTTGGCAGCCCGTACTTTCTGCTTCTGCTTGGGGCAGATGTACTTGTTTGCGCCGTCCAGGTACTCACTACTGGTGAAACGCTGCAGTGCTTTCAGCAGCGAGCTGGCTTTGTTGATCTCAAGACTCAGGTCTAGGAAGACATCAAATGTGTTAGACTCATGACCACACTCGGTGCATTTGACCTGCAGACCGCAATCCTCGTCTGACAATCATTGCAATTTGTCGTGTGGCTGATGCTGACAATGCTCAGCACCACATGCCTCTGCTCATGCAGGCAAGAAGCCTCATGAAACAAACAGCAGGAACTTTGCGCAGGTTTCCCTGGCTGTTGCGCTCTTATGACATTGGCTAAACAACAATGGTCACACATGCCTGCTGTGTAGGGTGGTCTTGAGTACTCACTTGACTGCGTATCCTGCCAGCAAAGATCTGATAGATCATGGACGTCTTTGAGAGCTCTGGTGAAGGCTTAGGCCGACACATGCTGATATAGCTCTCATGCATTGCATCCAACAGAGCCACCAGATACTCATGAGCATCCTCTTGCCGACCCAGTCGGAAACTGCAATCAATGCTGCCATCACAAAATGTGATGCTGAACAATATGCGTAAGATACAAGCTTGCACAGCTCACATACCTCTTAGATATTTGGCGCAAACTTTTTGCATGAGCTGTGGGAGCAACAGATTGATTCTTGTGCTTGTTCTGGAGAGAGTTGATGACCTGCTGCTGCGTCAGGCGTAGGGGGTCAAAGTTTTTGTTGCTGCCAAGCTGCTTGCTGGCCAACAGTGCCTCGGCCAGAGGCGGTGTGTGAGTCAGACACTGCAAAACTGAGTTCATGAAGCATGTGTTCCCAAGATTTTGAAGTCCAGCACCCTGCACGCACAAGGGACACTGATGCATGGCTACATCAATGCCTGATACTTGGTCAGATTGCTGTGTTGAATAGCTTGTGTAATATGCACAGCACAATCAAAAAGCATGTTTCATGAAACCAAAGGCCAGGGTACAAACGATATTCTTGCTCACGCACCGTCTTCTGCACAGTCTTCCAGCGCAGGCTTACATCCTGCTCCCTGAACAGTTCCTTTGTGTTTCTGGAGGCAGCACTGGGACCTGGCTTCATGCTGGCGTCTTGAGCTTCCTGCAAACCAATAGCTTGAGGGTCTGCACAGAACCACTTGAGTACCTGGAGGGTGTTGCCGCTTCTTACCGGCAGAACGCCGTTCAGAACGATGATGTCGACTCCTGTGGGGATTGGGGTGACGTCAGGACGCTGTGCTGGGACAAATTGAATACGCCGCAACTGGAAAGCTTCAGTGGAGTTCTCAAAAGCCATTAACAAGAACGGCCAGCGTCCCTTCACGGCACATCAGCAGCATGCATAGTATCTGTGCCTCTACAGGCTTCCGTCAGGCTCGATTGTCGGCTTTCGGCGCCAGTAATCTGCTCTTTGACCAGTTGTTAAGGCATTCTCGCCGCAGCTTGTTGAGGGGTGACAGACTGTGCCACATACAGACAGACTTTGGTGCGGATCGATTGATCACCACAATTCAGCTCTGCAAGTTGACCTGCGGCATCAAAGGCAATCAAGCACAAAACGCCGCCAAAGTGTGCGAGTCTCCAGCATCGCACAAGCACTTGGCTGTAGTGACTTGGCCGTTGGTATAGTGGGCCAACCTGTCCTGATTATCCGCTGCTAACTATTCACATGCGTACACCTTCTTTGTCTCTCAGCCAGGGACACGTGTTTGCAATGCGACCTTGCCAGTGTCAATTGCCTACCAGCAAGGGTGTAGTAGCTGCTCCGTTGCTCCACAGAAGGCCTGTTGCACGGTGCACAGCTTTCAGGGGACAGCCAAACAAGCAACAGCAGCGGCCTGCTCCTTGTCCTTGCAGAAGCAGCACTGGGGAGTCCAGCAACTCAAGTGACATCAAGGTTGCTGAAAAGTCCAGCGGCAAGATAGCCACCACTTTAGCTGGTCTAGACGCTTTGCTGGGTGTTCAAGAGGAGAAGCAGGATGCAGAAGACTACAAGGCATCTGATGTAAGCCTGACCTGATGTTGACCCAATGCCACAGAGCTGGCAACGAAGAGGAACTTGTCATAGCACATATCATGTGTTTGTTGCAGGAAGCCAAGAGCTCTGACAAACTTACTGTGGACGTGTCTCCAGACGTAGTGAAAAGCATTGCACAAGCCGACATTGGCAGGAGAAACGTGTCAAATGGGAAGGGCAAGGATTCCAAAGATGTAGAAAAGCAATTGTCTGACCAGATGGTGAGCTGCTGTGTCAAGCAGGTTGCCAGTTGACCAGCAAAAAGCAAGTCATACCAGGAAGTCAAGCTGACGTCATCTTTGTTTTGGCAGACACGGATTGTGGACCGTGCAAAACAGCTTGCAAGTCAGGACACTGAGCAAGGTACGTACAAGTGGGGTGAGTTCTTGTATGCCACACATTGCAGGATGATGCTCGTGTGGCATCGCAGGCACACACGCACTGATACCAAAACCTTTTTCTGCATGTTTTTGGTCCTGCATGCCTGTACTTATCAAGCCATGCCAAATGTACAGGCAAGCTGACAGAGCAGAATTTGGGCAAAGATTTTGAAACTTTGTTGGGCATGCTGCGGCCAGAAGAGTCTGTCAACAAGGATGACATCAAAATACTCAAGGAGCAGATCTTCGGCCCTAACGTCTTTTGGGTCACAGAAACCAGAGCTACCGATGACATTCTAGATGGTGGCATTGTGGTATGTTGCCGGCTGCTGATCTTTCATTGCCTGCTGTGACCAAGGTTCACCTGAAGATGATGCTCAGTGCCAGTCTTGGCTTGACTGCCTGTGCAACAAAACCACTGCAAGCATGTCAAGCTGCTGCAACTGTGGAACATCACCACAGGCTACTGCATAAGGGTGCTGATGCACCTGTTGAGATGTGGCTCTGGCCAGACAAGGTCACCTTGCTGTTCAGAGGCATACAAACTACCACTTCTCCACGTACACAGCTGGACTATAACTCGTGACCATACTCAGAGTTGTTGACCGGCTTCTTTGATTGTGACAGGTGCGAGGCAACCTTCGAGCGCCCAGGGACCAGGTGCTCGAGACTGTTGTCAACGGTGTCAAGCAGACTTTTGGTGACAAGTATCAGGTCTTCCTGGTTCCAGACCCTGACTCAGAAGAGGCAGACCCAAAGGGCGGCCCCAGGTGGGTTGCATATGCCAAGCTGATTGCGGTCACCATCATCATCTGCCTTCAGTCTGGGCAATACAAGACTGCACTGGAGCGAGTCTTCACAGCAGCCACAGGGATCAAAGCCTAGCTCTGCAACCCTACAGCCCCCACCAATCACAGCATGAGCCAGAACTTGGCTGCAATGCTTTGTGTCTGCCTGATGCTGATGTGTACCATTGCAGGGTGGCATTCCAAGTCCTTCCCAACATTGTAGCACAGCCCAAGCCAATAGTGCGATGGCAGTACGCAGCAGCTACAGTATTGTTTGGACTGACTCTGCTTTCAGCTACACAGCTGGGTCTTCTTGCAAATGTATCCAAGCTACCCAAGGTAGACCTTGAGACAGACTGCTGCATCGGCATCTGCGTGTTGACCTGCATCATCAGAGGGGATGTGATACTAAGAGTGACTCAGCCTGCTTTGGCAGTAGCTGTGCTTGGGGTCACCACTAGCTTTGTGATCTCCCTGATGCATCAGTTTAGCCTGCATATGTACTATACCATCTGCTTGACTTGACCATGGGATCTGCTAGACATGGCACCTCCTCGTGAGCCCTTTCTGCACTATGGTGTGCTTTGATCTGCAGCCTTCTGTAGCAGCAACGCTTGCATTTTACAGCTTTGACTCCTGCAGCAAATTGTTGCAGGAGACGATTGAATGGCTAGCGCGGCCAGAAAACTATGACCCAGACAGGACCCCACCTGGACTGGAGGGCTTCGACCCTGTCCCCTTCCTGCTGTCATCACTGCCAATCACAGCCTCTGTCATGGCAACACAGTTTGTGCATGAGCTGGGGCATCGGGTGGTGGCCTTCAGGAAAAAGGTGTGTTGTGCTAAAGAGCTGTCAGTGCTGATACTATGCTCAGCTTTGTCAAGTCAGGTCCTTGCATTTTACTGTATAATCAGCTAGGTGGCACAGAAGCACTGTACAGACCCCTGAATCTCCACACATTGGTGATGGAAAGTTGCATCTCATGTTGCTGTCTTACAGGGCGTTGCAGGCTGCAGATGGTGCTGTGGCACAAGCTCTTGGTCATCAACGCTTGCTGCAAATATGTCATGCCAGTGAACTAACCGCAAAGGCTCTGCCTGTCATGCAGATCAAGCTGGGTCCAAGCTTGTTCATACCAAACAGCCAAATTGGTACCTTTGGCGCTGTCACGCAATTCAAGAGCCTGGTCAAGAACAACACCGACATGTTTGATGTCTCCTTTGCGGGACCTGCTGCAGCCGCAGCCACCTCCTTAGCGCTGTTTGTTGTGGGCCTGGCCTGGTCTACAGGAGGAGACATTCCCAAAGTGAGTTCATTTCACTGCATTGACACACAGGTGGACAGACTGGTACTGAAGGCAGATCTTTGTTGGCTGGGCAACATGCTGCTGTCTGTGCCTCTGTTGCTGTTGCATCAGGTCATGGGTGACAATTGGTGCAAAGCAATGCAGAAGAGAGCAACTGTGACTGCATGATGTATCACCTGCAATAGCTCACCATGGTAACATTTGATGAGAGCCCTCTCAGACTCAGTACAGACTACCTCAGACTACCTCAGCAAGACATGATCATGATACACAACAGAAGTGGCACACAGGGTCAACTTTGCAGACCTGCTTTTCAGGAGACTTTGGTACCTGTGCCCACACAGCTCTTTCAGGGCAGCTTGCTGCTGGGCAGCATTGCAAACACTGTGCTGGGAGAGAGTGCGATGCGCAATGCAAATGTGCTGATACACCCCTTGCTGATTGGCGGCTGGTGTGGCCTGGTTGTGACTGCCCTCAATAGCTTGCCTGTGGGATCCTTGGATGGGGGCAAGATGACGCAGGTATGTTGTCCATTGCAAATGCTGACACACTTGCAAGGTGTCAAAGGTCAGTCATATGGCATGATTGTCCGGCACAGCCAACAGGATGGCCACTGGCGCGCCCAGGGTTGTGCTGGTCCGCTCTCAAGTGCAGGAATATTATTGTATGCTTGCTTTGCTGATCAGGCCATGGGGATGACCTTGTATGATCTCAAACCAACACGCACACATGAGTTTGCTCATTCCTGCTTGCAACCATGTGAGGTGCACCCAAATGTCATACAACACTGATGTCAAGGTACATACTTTTGCACCGCTTAAAACTATGTTGCATTGCAAAACCTTCAACATGCCTTTTTGTTGCTGCAGGCAGCGTATGGACAAAGCACTCTGACAATCACATCATTCTTCACATACGTGGGGCTAGGTCTAGGTTTCCTGGGCAGCTCTCTGGCCCTTCCGTTTGGCTTGTATGTCCTCATATGTCAGCGTACCACTGAGAAGTATGTTCAGGTGAGAACAAGTCATTTTGTCAACTTGCCATGAATTCCACATTTGTTGTGCAGATTTGCAATGACTAGTTGGTTGTGTTTTGCTGGTAGGGTGTGACGCAATGCTTACCCTGACACTCTTGGCAAGTTTGTGTGTCCCTCTCTTGTTCAATAAACTCAAGGTTGCCACTTGGAATGCCATCTGGTGTATGTGCAATGTGACAGCAGTGATTTGCATGTGCAGGACAAGATCACACCAGCCTCTGGTGGCCGGCAAACAGCGCTTGCAGTCTTGATCATTGCGTCAATCTTGATCCTGCTTCCTATGTTGCCAAGCGGGACAGATGCAGCTGCAGTCAACAGTGGTACATTCTTGTAATGAATCATCATTTGCTGCTTTGCCTCCGTATTGGCGGCATTGACAGCTTGCAAGTGCAAGCCGTCAAACAGTATGGGATGACAGTACAATACTGTGTGGTGCATTCGACACTATCCAATACATGTATGCTGAAGTCAATCGCTCATAAGATAGCAGATCTAGTCCATTAAGACCACAGCACAGGGGGCGCAATTCTGATGTCAGCACGTCTGGCCAGTACAGTCTTGAAACAGGATACACAGATGTGGTAGCTGCTGCAGATTCTTCTGTCCATACGCATCATAATGCAAGCTTCACAGCCTGCCGGCGATAGTATTGATATTATGGGTCTGCTAACTCTACATTGTGACATACATGTGTGCCTTCGCTTGCTCATCTACGTCTGCAAGGAATGCATTGGCTCCATGTGCAATCATGATACAGTCTCCGCGCCATCTTGACTACGGCATCCTTGCATTAGAGATTGGACCCCATTAGATTGGACTGCGTAGGTTGCTTATCATGTAATGAGATCACAACGCCAAACACCTCAACACTTTGTTTGATCGTCATTTTGCAGGTAGAATGTGGTGCAATGGCACAAAGTCTGGCTATGCAAAATTTGCATTGCAGGACTATTTGATGATGTATTGCACTAAAACAGCCTTTGTCCACCATGGCGTAGCCAATGCTGCATGCCTGCTGCTGGAATATCAGGCAGTGGATTTGTATGGTGTATATCAAATTTGTAGACAAAGTCATGTATTGCACCAAATAGAGCTCCATATCGCTCAAGACTTGGAGCTGGTGCGCTGTACGATGTGAATGATTCCTGCTGCGAAATCTGCCATACCAGCTTCTTGTCAGCTTCTCGCTTCCACACATCTGTTCTGTCATCTAAGATGATGAAGAGTCTCTCAGCAAGATCTGGTCGATGGGCTACTGGCAGCATCATCCTTAGGCTTTTGAAACTCCTATTGCTGGTGTAACAATTGGACACCACATGACTGCAAGAACACGCATAGCTATAGTCAAAGTTGTCACCAAATGTATGCGCGTACGTTGGCATTGCTTGAAGGCAACACAGCTGCTCACAAACGTTTGCATGAAGCCAGACAGAAACTACAAGCAGCCCACTCGACTGCATTTTACAACTCGTTGAAGAACGTTGGGAACGTTTGTCTGAGATCTATCAAGGGAACTCGTTGAAGAAAAAAATGCGCTTGACAAGATCAATGTAAGCAACCAAAAGTCACAGGAGCGACATTGTATTTAGTGCAGCAAATGTTGTGCAACATACAACAATTACCTGAACTTCACCGAGCGTGTGATGTTGGCCTGCTGTGGTTCTGTCAAGCCACCATTGCTCAAGAGAGTCTCTCTGAGCTTTGTTATGACAACCTCTGCATATTGAGGGCTACCGGCAGTGCAGAACATGATGTAGTATTTCCCAAGGACTTGTAGAAAGAACTCAAGAAGGCGAGCTCTTGGAATGCAGAACAAGGACTGATGTTGACCTTGCACATGCAGCTCCACAGCATGTTGACAGTTTTGAAATGATTCTCGCTCATCCCCTTCCGCTGTGTGAATGAGTGTGCCATCCAGATCCAGAACCAAGACCTGCAGTACCAAACTTGTGTGCCCGACCAGCAAGTGCCATGCTTTTGCAAAGCAGGTGTGCATCTAGCAAGCATGATGCAGCATTTCACAGCAAATCTGGCAAACACACAAGCTGGCATGCAGGTCTAGCTTGTGATGCATGATGCCCATGGAAACATCTGTGAGACTTGGCCAGTGTGACAGTCGGTTTGCGTGACACGTCCTGACAAGTCATGAGTGTAAAACATGTAAGGGGGTTGGAGATTACAGGTGCACAATCCATGGTCAAAGACGCTGTTAAGTAGAACAGTGGTGTGGCATACCAGCTGCCTGCTGTTGATAAAAAACTGGTACTGATCAAAGGCTATGTTTTCAATATTCCCTTTGGGTTTTAGACAGCCCCAGAACTGGCCACTCTTGCTGGGACGCAATAGCAGCTCCAGATTGTCTGACAAGTCCGCAACCCTTAGCATCTGCACTTTGAAGCCCACAGTAGTAAGCATGAGCGTGTGCCCTCAATGTGCAACAAGTTTTGAAAACTTGCACTCAGATTGACTTGGCATTTGAACTCATAAGCAGCAGTGAGTGAGGCCTTAGCATGTGAATCCAGTAACGCACTGCCTGAAGTGTGAAAACAAGCTTCACAGCATATATGCAAGGATTTGTTGAAGAAACTAAGACATATCAGGATGCCTTTCTGCAACCTCAAAGCTTCTTCTCATGAATGGATGCCATATCAGCAGTGCTGCATGCTACATCAGCAGCCAGGATTATGCAGGACTTGCATAGACAACTCACCAGCATGCGGTCATGCAGTGTTCTGATGTATCTATTTTGTGCTTCTTGAGTTGTCCCTGCAATATTTGTGTTTGTGGCAAAGTCCAGATGCCAGTCAGTGTCTGCAAACTGCTGATAGAAAGGTCGCTCCAACAATCGCTCATCTGCAACGTAGCCTGAAAGCCTGCACATCATTGACAATTATGCCTTGACAGGGAGGCAATATGTAAGGAGGTTTCTGCTTGACTCAGAGCTAACGTGCAGGCTTGCAAACCTTGTACCTTTGGATAATGCTGAAGTCTGAGTCTGATGCAGACGTGCGCCGCAAATGCAGGTGCAGCACATCTGGCACTGTTGTTGAAACCTGCTACACCGGGCATATTTTTAGACCCTGCAAAGGCAGCATAAACCAGGACAAGGCAGGGACAGCTTACATCCTTCCAGTAGCCACTGTGGTCAACACAGGCAATATCGATGGTGGTCGACCAGGAACCGCCATCTGCTTGCTCTGCCACAGCATCAAAAAATTTGAAGTTGGTTGTGATTTTGCACCTCAGATAAGAGAAGCAAGCTGCGTGGTGAGAGTATTCCCACTTTACAGTGTTGAGGCTACAATGGGACAGGCATACGGCAGTAGCAGTGTCACGTCTCGAAAGTGTCATCTTACTGGCTTGTTGGCCACCAGGCTTTATTGTGACTCTATATGTGCCTGTTGTCAGAGGCCGGTCGGAGGGCCACAGCAAATTGGAAGGGACATCGGAGCCCAGTTTCTGCACCTGTTCAACTTCGCAAAGCGTAAGTTCTAAGATGCGGTTGATTGTGCTTGCAGGTGACTGCAACTTACTTGAATGTCCTCTTGATCTATATTTCTGCAGGTTTCCATACTCAATTTCTCTTTGAGAAAGGTGTAAGGGTCGCTTCGAGACAGCTCACATAGAACGAGCTGATATGTTTCGTTCAGGAACCTCACGTCGATTGACATGAGTGAGATGACGACCGTTTCTTTGCTATCAAACTATACAGCTCGCAGTACCGACATCATGATCAGGGTGTGCTCTGCTGTGCTGAGCAAGGCGTGCTGGGCCGGTGCTGGGCTCAGTATTGACGCATCGATACCTCGATCGATCCAAGCACACGACGCGATTCCAAGGTATGTTCCAAGGTATTCGTTCCGAATCCTGATCTCCGTCTCCATGCTTTTGAGAGTGCCGCCTGGAAAGGTGCGGCGCCTGCTTTTGTTTTGATCGCTGAACGAAATGCCAGACACCACTGTGTGACTACGTGAACGCACATCATGTCGGTCGCGGTTCAAGTCGAGTTCATATCGGCAACAATACATGTGGCCTGGAGCGCAAACATCGATCGAAACCTTTGCGTCGCGCGGAAGTATTCCGAGATCTTCAGCAAGGTCCGTGCAGCAGCCCCACCTCCTGTCAAACTGCCAGCACAATTGTTTCCTAGCACACTCACTGGAGCCAAATGGACGCCAAACAACATCAGCGAACTGGCCACACCAAATAATAACTACATGTGTCTCAGTGCTCAGGGTAAGCTGCTTTCGTCTTTTGTGCCATGACTTGTCAGTTGTACAGCTGGAGGCACAGAGACACATGCACAAAGCTTCTGACAATTTATCGTGTGCTGCAGGCAACTCTCATGTTGCACTGAGGCAGATGAAGAAGCAGCTGCTGCCTGCTTCTACTGTCCTGACCAGACCCTTAGCACTGCCTGGTAAGCTTAAGGTGTCACTGAGGTGTTGCTTTGGTTTACTTCTTCGCATGCAAGACAACTGATCCTTATGCATTGTGCTTGCAGTTGCTGATGAACACCTACCAGCTGCCACGTACATTTCCTGTGAGTTCTTTGACAACTCCATCAAGGCTCTGCGAGGTGTGGCTGACCCGGGCAAAAGGAGGATCGTTGCCATCTTTCACCTGGCAGAGCTGACCAATCCCAAGAGCCAGGTATGATGCTGGCTGGTTCATCTGCCACATCGGCAAACATTATGCGTCTGTTTGAGCATCCTGGAAATCATATGCGTCCATTTTTACATAAAAAAATCCAACAGTAATAGTACTGATAACAAATTCAGGTGTTCCGGCTCATGATCAGCTAGGTACATACAGGACAAGTCTGGTTTTTCAGAGCAGCTGTCTTGTGCATTCCTGTAAGGCCTTCTATTCCGGCAGATTTGACAATGCAACATCATTGAAAATTGACCTAGGGCGGCTCGGTGGGCGAAGCCCCTTGACTTCATCAAACAAAAGTTTCTCAGGCGATCTATCGTTAGGCATCTTGGAAAGATGACCTAGCCAGCTGAGTCTTTTGCCTGGCAGCTGATACTGCACAGATAAGGTCTTGCACCTGTTCAGTATAACAACATTTGGCATATGATTGCGCAAGGATATGCCACAGATGCGTCGCAAGCAATTCATCTGGAAAAGCAGGCAAAGGGCTGATGTGTTGTTTCACAGTATCCCATGTTTCTCCAGAGTACAGCAGAACTGACATGACAATGCATTGAACAAGTTGCATTTTAACAGACAGGAACAAAGCTTCAAAGGATCTTTGTCTGAGTTGCTGAAGGCTCTATTTGCAGCAGCCGGTGTATGGTCTCAGCATTTAATGTGCAGTCAGAGGTGAAAACACTGCCCGAATAGGTGAAGTGGGACACTTCTGCTAGCTGATCCCCATGCAGCGTGATGACTGGATCTGCAGCATTTCTGCCAACAACCAACGCTTTGGCCTTTTTTGTACTGATTGCAAGCTTATCTTGGGTCTCTGCTTCAGACCTTTACTGCACACCTCAAGATGTAGAAGATGCTTCTCTGCCTGCAGAACTTCATTGCATATCTTGACTTGGGGACCGCTATGTCAACTCAGTCCATGGACCGCTGGGCTAGCACAGGCACCGTGCCTGAACATCTTTCAGGTATGTGTCCATATTTGCAAAGTACCATGTTGCAGTGGCTATGTTCACAGCTGTATGATGCTTGCTTGATGTGTGGTGTGGAGTATATGACTGTCATACGGCTGTTTGCATGCAGACACGTTCAATGTGCTCATGACACCTGTATGTGTGCTGCAGACACCATCAGTTTAGTTGGTGAAACACCATACTTTGCAACTGGTGATCTGTCCAAGTATGGACAGGGTTCCAAGGTAATCCAAGCTGCATATGTCACCCCATCTGCCACTGATTGCAAGATTGTATGCACGGCATCTGGCCCTGTTGCGACCTGCATTTTGCGTGAGCTTAACAACACCTTTTGTGCATGCAAGCACAACGTCAACAATCATCACTGTGTTGGAGTTTCTTGTTAAGTGAACTGTGGACCCACGAATCTTGTTGTGTTGGATGCAGTATGCGGCTTTCCACTTGGGCAATGAAGTTTTGTGTGTAAGCAAGCCCAAGGATGCTGAAGTCGTGAATGGACAGCAGCAGATCTATGAGATGCGGCTGGACAAGGTATACAAATATAGATACAAAGCACTGCTGCTTGCTGAATGCTAGGGCAAAAGTGCCTTGATTGCGCTGACAGTGACATATGAGCTGTTTTGAATATTGACTAACCGGGCCCGCTACTGAGCTATACAGCCATATAGGTACAAACAATGTACCATTGTTTGCAGGCTGCTATTGATGCTGCTGATGCTCAGTCTGGTGCTGCTTTCACCCATCACTGCGGTGCAAGATATCCACATGCTGATAATGGATGGAGGCTTGAGTGGGAGAAGAACTCACCTGAGCTCATGGAGCTTTTGAAGCAGGCAAGCAGACTGTGATTGTCTGTTTGGGTCTGTGCAAAGCTGAAATTGTGGTTCTGCCCACCTGCTGTTTTGCACCGCAACAGTGCAATCATACACATTTCAAACCACACATAGCATGATCCCTTTGGGATGGTGCGGCTCCTGGTGAATGAATGGAAACTATTGTCTGCTTCATTGCAATCAGTTGCAGTAAAAGTAGCGTGACAATGCAGGTGGATGATGAGCCGCACTTCACTCTGTTTGTCATCTCCAGTCTGAAGCAGCAGGCGGTGCAACAGGTGAGTTGATCAAGGTGTTTACATACTGTGGCAATGGTGGTTCTTGTTGAGGCTTGACGACTTTGTCAAGAGTGCATAACAGCAGCCACACATAAGCTGCTGCTGCTACGGTGAAAGTTGTCTTGCCCCTACAGACCTTATGCATGCACTGAGTTTGTTTGCTGGGGATGCAGCTGACTGAGCGTCCATTTTCCACCATGTGCAAAGCACTGAAAGGCGTGCATTTCTACTACACTACACAAGGTATACAGATCCAATGACTTGAGCAGCCGCATCTGGGACATTCAGTGCTCCAGTGATTTCAATGTACTGCTGCAACCTGCCTGTGGTCAGAACTGCTCTACATCCTGGCAGCTTGTTGATGCTTGTGTTATGAGTGTCTTGTGGCATGTAGCTGATGATCCTCACCTTTTTCACACGTGCCATGCACATGCTGAAAAATTACAGGGACGGAGGGCAGATTGCCGCGGGCAAACTTCATGCAAAGCTCAGGCAATTCTGATGGACCTGTGCAAATCCAGATCAGAGGTACTGGCTTCAAGAGATCAGATGGGGTTGTGGATTCCAACATGCAAATACACAAGTGAGGCACAATGTGTCTGAAGCCTGGTGCAGCCAGATGAGCGTGCGCGATACTGTTTGTTGGCCTGCTGCTGCAAATCACGCTTGCTTATGTATGACCTGATGTTTCCAGGCAGAGTCCATCTCTCCTGCTCTGACCTAAAAGCATGTTGCATTCCTAAGAAGCTATGTCTGCACATTTATGCAACTTGTGTTTTGCGGTGGCAGCCTTGAAGAAAAGCCATACGAATCATGGCCAGATGACCCAGAAGGGGAGGAGGGTACAAAAGTAGGAGAATATGAGGATGGTGTTCATGCACTGGCCAGGCATACATTGCACTCAAGCTTCTCTGGCACTCTTGAGGTATGTCTGTAACTGACTTATGCTGCTGCACAAAGTTGCGCTGATAAGCAGTGTGCATCGACTTTGCATCCAGGGCATTAGCTAAGCTTGGTTTTGCTGGCCGGCAGCTTGCCAGCCCTTACAGGGTTGTCCAGTCATGCAAAATGTGCTGAATTTCAGAGTGTGTGTATGCAGAACTGCCCTGAGGTGAGGGGAAGCAAGTTTGTCTTTGGCGCAGTATTTCCAGGTGCAACAAAGCAGGAGGATGTGCTTGCCAAGGTGAGCAGACCTATGGAATTCCACTGCAGCATGCTACAAGTTCATGATGTGTGGTGTCACGTAGTGTAGAACAACTCAGGATTACTCTCAGCGCCGCCAACAAGGGAAGTAGTTGGCTTAAAGCAAGAGTGCATCTTTGTTTCAGGTGCATCTGCATTGGCTACCGCTGAGAAATGGCAGAGAGACAAAGGAGGACTTGGGTCTCAAGAATGGCGCACGCTGGTTCACTTACTGGCAAGGGAGACTGGTTGTCATGGCTGACATCAGTACAAAGTGAGATTCACATGATACTCTGAGCAGGCCGCTGTTGTCACAACGCCAATTGTTTAGTATAACATAGGTGGGGCCAGTAAGGCGTCTACTATGCCAGTGCAGGTTTCCTTTCATGAGAAAGACCTTGGGCAGGAAGACAGAATTCTGGAGTGCGGCAGAGTTTTGGAAGCATGCAGATAATCAAGTTGTGGGGCAGATCTTTTTCCCCAGCACAAAGACAATTGATGTCTACAAGCTGGAGTTCAATGAGGCAAATATTTTGCTACTTCCGTCTTTCACAATGTGTTGTATGTGTAATTGGCTGTCTGCACTTATGTGCATGATGCTGCCTTACTGTTACAAGATCAGATTGACAAATGCATGATATTTGACATGTGCCTGCAGGCCATCAATGAGCAAGTGGAGAAGCTTCCAGATGAGTACTACTCCTTGGATGAAGAGAAGTTCTACCAGGTCAGATCTGCTGTTGCATCCTTTGGTGGCATGTTGCAGTAACCATCTAAGCTTTGTGGTGATATCAGATTTGCACAAACTTGCAGAGTGACAAGGAGCTGCTGGTTTCAACAGTCCGCAATACCAGGGGCACGCCGGGCATAAACCGTGTCACTCAAGACAGGATGGCAGTGCGGTACAGGCTGTGGGTCAAAGCCTGCCGCGATACTTTTGATGAGCAGGTATGCTGACTCGGGATCTGTGAGGCTTTGAATGCCTTGTGCTGTCAGTTGCTTGACAGCCCTGCCAAGACAGGTAAGTAGATGAGGCATGATATGCAAAGCTTGGGTGCAGCACTTATGCTGTCTGCTAGTAGCCTGCCAGATGTCAAACTCCTTGTTCATGAAAGCTTTTTGGGAAGTCTTGATCGCAAGTCTCTTGCAAGGCAGAAATTCACATGCGTTTGCCTTATAGTCATGCTGTTATTGACGCTGTCATAGCCAGCTTTCAACATATCTGTCTTTGATGCAGTGGGATGCTAAGGACATTGTCAGTTCAAACACAGACACTACCAAGAGGTTCACCACCCTGGAGCGTCTCGGCCAGCATGGCGTCACGCATAGGCAAGGGCACCATGTGTACATTGAGCATGTTGGCACCAAGCTCTCTGTCTACAAAGACTCCCTGGGCAGGGTTGAGCAGAAGCAAAGCTTGTTTGGAGCAGTGCTGTACTTTGAGATGCCGATCGACGGTAGCTTCACAAGCGCCACTGTGGTTGTGTCCAGAGAGCCAGAAGCAGTCTTTGGGATTCAGCAATTCTCTTTCCCCATCCACAAACTACGCAGGGACTTGGCCACCGGGAAGGAGCTGGAGGATGAGAAGGAAAAAGCTGCACAGTATCTGCCCAGACATTTTGTGGTTGCTGTCGCTGGTGGCCAGGATGAGGGTCCTGCTGTACGTCCCAGGTTGTTCAGACCTGACACTCCTTTGACCTCATCAGCCAAGACTCCACTCAAGTCAACCTTTGTGAGGCTTCAGAACAATACCTACAAAGGCACTCCCCGGTGGGTTCAGCCATGCCTTACCATGTGTGTGCGCGTCTGTCTGTCTGTCTGTCTGTCTGTCTGTCTGTCTGTCTCTGTGTAAACCCATTGTGATGAAGCCATGCTGCTGGCAATACACTCTCATTAAAGCACAGCACCATATGAGCAGAACACCACCAATTGATACTGAGGAGAGCAAACGACTGTTTGCAATGTTGCACAGGGTGAGGCAGGAAGTGACACACTGGACCCAGGCTAACCCTAACAACCATGGCAACACTGTCCCAATTGTGCTGGAGGAGATCATCAGAGACTCAGAGGGAATAGTCGTGCTCACAAGTGAAGGCAAACTGGGTGCAATCGAGTCTGGAGGGGAGGACAATGAATCATGTTTTATTGTCAAGGCAAATCACACAGCTGCATGCACAATCAGCAATCATGTATGGGCATAAGAAACAGGGTCATGCAGCACTTGCCTGCAACAGCTTGTGCTCACATACATCTGCACTTACCTTGTCAGCTACTCATGTTGCTGCTGTTTGCTACAAACCTGTTTGCAAGTGTACTTGAGACATGGTTGCACAAGTTGGTGCGCTTGTGCGTATTTGCATCATGGTGTGGTGTGCTGCACGGGTTTGGCTGCCGCTGGTTTCCGACATTTTTGTGGGGGATGCAGGAATCTCGCACCCGTGTGCTGCCAAAGCCTGGTGACTATACTGTGCGATACGAGGCAACAGTCCACAACAGAGGAGGGCAGCAACATCACCGCTGGATTGACTCTCAGGCATACAAGTACAAGGCTGTTGCAGGACCAGTCACTGAATGCGGTGTCAAGGGCTGGCCAGAACAGGTGCACCTTGGCGCTGCACTGGGCCCAATTTATGTTGAGCTCACGGGCAAAGCTGGCAACTTGGCCAAGTCTGCATCAGGAGTGTCTGTGAGCTTCTCATCTGATGTCCTGGCTATCACGCACGAGGGTGCTCAGTGGGAGGAGCCTGAAGCCGGTGTACACCACCTACAGCTTGCAAAAGTTGTGCTGGAGCCTACAGAAGGGTTCAAGGCTGGAAGACCAGACACAGGCGTGAAATGTGATGTGGAGCTGCGTGTCACTCTGGAGAAGAGGCAGTTGCCTGTCAAGAAGTTTGTGGTAGAGGTTTACCCAGGTGTGCCCTCAAGAAACTCCCTCATTTGCACCATAGCGTACATTGCATTCTATACTGACAGACTGCATTCCTATGGCGCTGATGAGCTTGCATGCTGGTGTGCAAGAGTCACATCAGAGATGTCACACAATGCAACTGGTGCAACTGTATTTGACTGACATGTACCCCACTGATGATGTGCGCTCACCACAGGCAAGCCAGAAGGCATCAGGTTGATCATTCCATGTGGGCAATGCTTCAGCAACGAGGGTGTTGATCCCTTGGATGCAATTGAGAACCACAGTCCCTGTCCCACCATCAAATTCCGCCTGCGCGATGCCCATGGCCTGAACACATTGCCACAAGGCGACGCCAACAGGTAGCAACCTTTCAGTGCACAAATTATTACCTGCTGATTTCAAATGTGTGCTGCCTGCTGCACATCTGACTAGCGTTCCGAATAGAAACATAGATTGCTTGTGTACTGAGGCATGTCATGCACATTCTCCTCATATCAGGTCCTCAACTGCTTACTCAGCCACCATTTGTGCATTGGCAGGGTTGTAGTCAAGCTGCATCCAGCGGTCCAAGGTGCATCACTTGACGGTGGAGAGGCTACCTTCGATGCTGCTTCAGGCATCACTGCCATGGACAAGCTCTGCATACACTTGCCACAGATGAGCCAGGTGACATGGTCATGGCATGCTTGCAATATTATCATGGTGCTGTGGTGATCTGGTGTAACAAGCAGACCTATCCTGGCTGCACATTGACAAGCTTTCTGGCACTCATGTACCATGTGCACATGGTCAATGTATGGTGTGTTCACATTCTCAAGCACATCTGGCAGCCAGAGTGACTGACGCTGCTGTTATGCCTGCTTTATATTGCCTCTGGCTGGCTTGCATTCAAACAGGGTGCAAGCTGTCGGACCCTTGCCTAGAGCAACCTTTCTGAGGCGTGTGCTGGGCGTTTTGCAGGCAAGAACTGTCACTCTACAAGCTTCTGTGCCAGGATGTGTGCCTGAGGTACCAGCAGTAGTCTTCAAGGCACTGGTGAAGCCATTGTCAGCACCCTGCAGCATGTTACTCTGCACAGATGCAGCTTGCAAAAGCGCTGTGCCAATCCAGAGCTATGCTAGTGGTAGCAAGTACATCCTCAAGCAGCCTGCAGGAGAGAAGGTGTGCGCTGTCCAGCATGTGCATGCTGCCTGGCGACTGTCTCAGAAACAAGGCTCAGCCAGGAGGATCTGCGTGCATGTGCATAGATCTATCCAGTGGCAGAGCAGCTCTTGCCTAACATGCGATCTTGTCAGCTCAGATATGCCTTTGTGGCCTATGCAGCATTGACGCTTGCTGAATTGCAGGTGGAGCCCTTGTTTCTGAAGCTGGACAATGAGGCCAAAAATCTGGAGAAGCTGCCAACTGGCATAGTGGTGACTATGGCCAGTAAAGCCATACCCTATCTTGCCACAGAGTCAGCAGGAGTGCTTCAGCTCATTCCTGCCATGAAGGTCCCAGGAGTTGGCGAAGCACAGGTACAGTTACAATTGACATTCACCCACTCCCAACCCTTCTGCTCTCTGAAGGGGCAACCTGTAGCTTTGTTGACCGTCTATACTGCAGATCTGACTATGCTTCATGTTGCAGCCTGTGTTGCAGTAATTGTATGCGTACTGGCAATACCACCAGTTGTCATACAACTTGGTGCATGTGTTTCGACTTTGACTGACATAGTTTGTTGATGGCATGCAGGACATACCCATACATGTCAGTGGGGGTGGATCTTGGGAGTGCCGTGCAAGAATACATTTGACACCAGTTGCTGGCTCTGGCACACAGTGGGCTTGGACCCCAAGCAGCAGGTATCATGCCCGGAACTGATAAAGGTCAAGCCTGCTTGCACAAAGCTTCCTGAACAGTTGCCTATGCCGAACAAAGTGGTGCATGTTCATGCACGCTGCATGACCCAGGGCCCCCAAGCTTTCAAAGCATGTAAAAATGTTCCAATTGCCCCTGGTTGATGCTGTCATGGCCAGCTTTGCATGACTAGCTCTGCTTGTTGTTGCTGTCTTGTGCATGTGCTGTGAAAGCATCATCAACTCATTGATTTGCTGCAGCGCTGGAAGCAAGCGCGAGGCTGTATTGGAGGTGAAGAATGGGCAGAACCTGTCCAGGCTGCGGCAGGTATACCTTGCAGACAAGAGGGACAACGCCGTTGGCAACTTGCCCGACGGAATTGACCTGGACAAGTCGCCACCAAAGCTACAGGTTGCCCCAGCACAGCTTGAAGGGCCTAATCAGCGCGTGCCTGCCTTCTGGCTCAGTGGGCAGGCAGGCAACAGCATATACCAAGGGCGCTGGATCTTTGCTGCAGCCAACAAGTTGTTGTCCATGCCAGACTTTGCCATTGTAGGTCCACCAGGCCCAGTGACCCTGACAGTATCTGGAGGGACGGGATTTCAGGGACAGCCTTTGCAGTCAGGCTCCTTTCAAGCACAGCTGCTGCTGGGAGACTTGGCAACAGACCGGCTAGGCATTGCCAACTGGCCATCAGGTACTTGACGCCTCTGATTGAACCCTATCAGCATGTGCTTGTATAGATTCAGCACAGCTTTCTGTCTAGGGTACTCATGTCTCAGCACTCGCAATGATGCCTCCCAGACTTGGTCCCAAACTTCTCTTGTATGGCTTGCATATACATGGATCAACGTCAGATGCCTCACTCACAATCTTCTGGCCAATCAAGTTTGTGCATGTTGTGCAGGGCAAATTGCTATGCGGTATGAGGTGCAAAATCTTGTGGTGACTGCACAAGATGTAGGTGGCAATAGTTTGCCTCCTCCAGGAGATGCTACCTTTGTCATGATTGAAGCTGCTCAGGGCTCAAGTGTTTCTGCAATTGCGTGCGGTGGATCTAGAACTTCCCGTCAGATTTCTGTGATCAAGTCTGCTGGCCAGATGAAGGTGGCTTCATTTGTCCTTGTTAGCGCCACAGCAGGTACGAGCAGCGCCAGATCCAAGCTGGTACATGTGCAGTAATGGCGTCTAGCCAATGTTTGCCACTGTGTGCATGACTTTTGTTTCCATCCAATGTGTGCAGTAACTTTTGTTTCCAGCAACAGTCAGGATTCAACAGCCCCGTGCTATGCCACATCATGTACAGCGTTTCATGTCATGTTGTCCCTGTAGCAGGCGTTCTACTGCCTGGTGTAACTTCTTCATGGAGGTTATGTGCCCTGTTTCCCTTTCCCAGAATTACCTATTATATGTTTGAATGTCCACACAGGTGTGCAGCACTTGCAACTGAGACTGTGTAAGAACAAGCGCAGCCCCATAGTCATTGCTGCTTGCCATCTGGATCCCATCGTGGTGAAGCCAAGCAGTGTTGTGGTGTCGTCCATTGAAGCTGAGGGGCACATGGAAATCACTGCTGGCAGCATTCTGCCCCTTTTGCTGTGAGTCCCGCATCTCAACTGCTCATGACACTCTCACAATCCTGATTTGTTGCTTTGCTGTACTGCTGCTGAGCTTGTTGCAAGCAGAGATGAAAGTAGTGAGAAGGCCGGCATACGTTGCTTTTAGCCAACAAGGTGTTTCTGAGCATCTGTGGCGCATGTATCCTTGCTGCATGCTGCAGCGTGAGAGAGACCATGAGCAAGTTGCAAGCTTCTGCCCAGGCGCTTTGTCTTCAAAGCCACTTTGTATCAACTTGGTGGTATGCAAGACCAGATCAGCAGCCTGCACTCATGCCCCAGTGGATCAGTTCTTGTCCTGACAAGTTAAACGCTCACAAACCTTGAACGGTGTTGATGCAGAGTCAAGCTTGGCATGGAGGATGGCTCACAGGCTGAACATGTGACTGGGTACTACAGCAACATGACAGCTGACTGCAAAGACAGCACAGGTCAAAACGTGCCCATGAAGCTGCTCCCAGATCCTGCAGATGGCTCAAGACTGATTTGTGAGTCGGTGCAGCAAGTGGCTTGTGAGCTTGTCACCACATACAAAGTAGGCCTCAGACTGCATTGTGTTTTAGTGCAAGTGTTGCTGCATATCACCATGCAGTACCTTGTCGGAGCAGAAGTTGTGCACTGCATTGCTGCCTCATCTGACAGAACATTCCCTTTCAACTGGAGGCTGAAGCATTCATTCAGCAGTCAGCAACAAACCTGCATCATGCACAAGTTGCTTTACAATTGCAGGTCACTCTTGCATATATGCCGCTGGCATCAAGCCCTGGCATGCGCGTGGTCAAAGAGGTTGACATCACAGTCAAGAGCGCACCTGCTGTGGTGCCTCACCTCCCAGCCAACATTGTCACAGACAGGTCATGCTTCAATGTCGGGCCACCAATGCAGAGGACAATCATTCCTGCTGCTCCTCTCACCCTGTGTGACAGGTATACATCCAGCACAGCAACAACCCAACAGACTGATTTGTGTTGTGCTCCTTGTAAAGCCAGTCCTGTCTCTCTATGCCTTACTGGTCTAACCCATTGTATGTGCACTTGCATGTTTTTTTGTTAGCACTGCATGCATCCGCAGCCTTATGGCTTGATTGTTCTGGTCTAGAAGACATTAACAGTTGACTTGTTGTACAGGTTTGGAAATGTAGCGCAGCTCAACAGCTCTGAGGCACAGCCTGTGTCTATCTCAGTGACCGACAGCACACGTCACAGAGCTGCAGCACAGTGCCCGCAGCTTGATTTGGCCAGTGTGCAAGGCATCAGCATGTCTCCAGCACAAAGCAATCTTCTGCTTGGACCTGTGCTTGTGGCAGCCAATACTACTGCAGCAAGTCAAGCATACAGCCTCTCAATCAAGGTGGCAGGTGTCCCAGAGGCTTTGAGTGTAGCCTTCAACTTCACAGATGCGGCTGGCTGGACTGAAGATCAGCAAGCTGCCCAGCAGAGAAGGAGTGAGGCTCAGCGTTCAGTGAACACGCATATTGCCAGTCTAGGTGCAAAACGCGGTCACTCTGCAGACGCGAAAGAAGCAGTGCGGCGGGCGCTTGCAGGTGCCCAGGAGAGCCTAGGCACAGCCGTCAATCTTGGCAACTGGGGTCAGATACAGAAAGAGTCACAGCAACAGCTTCAAGCCTTACCAGCCCCAAGACGCATGCATATGCAGGGACAACTACTGCATCCTCAAAGGAGAGCAGAGCTCAACACAATCCCTGGTGTCATTGGATTTGGGTATGAGCTGATTCATGTGATCAATGATGACGATGCCCGCCTGCTATCATGGTATGCTTGCGCCAGCTTGCGCATCTTGTTTGTGACCACTTGGGCTGCTCAGAAATTGGTCGAAGACAAGTGGTCAGAGTGGGGACTGACAGCGTCACAAAGTTTGGACTTTGTGGTTTTGGAGGCTGTCAGTCCGATGCAAACAAATCTGCAGCAGCAGAGGCTACCTCATGAAGGTTTGTTGATGAATGACTCCAACCATTGCATGCGCACTATCTGCCCATGAAGTGTCATGATGTGCCCGATGTGTGCAGTTGTAATTTCAACATGGCTACATTGATTGTGCAGTTTGTGCTGTTGATCATGCGTCTGTTTGGTGCGTGAGAATGTTTGCATGCACATGCCAGTCTTTGCTGCATCATGTGTATACGTACAAAATCGCATCAGTACATGGAGCATTTCCATTCTTGGTGCTCTGTAGACTTTGCCAGCAACACATATGCATTCACAGAGCAGCGGACAAACCTTGATTTGAAACTGATCAAATTTCTTGTTCCTCACAGGTCTGCACATAGACATATCTGGTCACCCCAGATATTTCCACAGTCTGGTCACACTCTGGCAGTCATTTGGGGAACAGCCCTCAGTTGAGCAGAAACAACAGATTGTGAACTATATATGCAAGAGGGCAGTGTTGATGGATACAGACGAGACTGCAAAGCAGTACATGTCGGCCATCAAAAGGGTAGGCCGACACTGCCCAGACCTGGTCAGCCAAGACAAAGGGAGCCTTGTTCGGTCTGGTGGAGGCTACAGCATAGGTCCTGGAGCTTGTGCTCCAAGCAGGATCACTGCCTTGGGCTTGTGTGTGGCTGCTCCAAGAATAAAGCTCAGTCAGAAATATCGTGGCTACAATGCTGTTCTGAACAGCCTGCACAATATGCCAGGGCTTGTGCAAAGTCTGGAGCAGGCTAAGGTACACCTGTGTTGGGGCATGCTTTGAATGTTTGCAGAGTGCGATGAGCAACACTGCGCACATGCATGCGTGCGTCAGCAGCTCTTGAGCTTGGTACCCCTTACTGCATACACCACTATGTCAGCATGCCATTGTGCATGTATCAGTGTGCAAAGTGCAAGGGATTCACCTACAGTGGATATGTATACACAGGCTGCTGAAGGCGCTGCTGAATCAGAGCTGGCAGACTGCCAGAGTAGACTCAGAGCAGCTGAAGAAGACTGCCAAGCTGCAGACCGACGAATGAAGGAATTGCAGGCTCACAAACCTGACAGAACACCATCAGCAAGTGGAAAAAGAGCTTCAGGCAGTGCTCCCAGGGCACCAGCTCGCAGCAGAAAGAGAGCTGCTAGCGAGATAGAGGACAACTGCGCAAGTAGCCCAAGTGAGACTCGACAGCAGCAGCCTTGCACAGACCCTCTGCCTCCACGGCGTCTTTAAGTGGAAGCAAGCAAAAGATTGTAGCAATAGAAGTTTGGGACCAGCCCATAAGTGCGTGTGTGCCTGCATGCTTATTTGTGGATTGATGTATGCACTCAGTTGCATCTTAAGAAAGATGAAGGGAAGAAGATGCCAGTCAGCTATTCTCGAGTTTGCCTTGTTTGTACTTTTTCCCCTTTGTACAGTATACTTTCTTGAAGCAATGATAGGTCTTGGCAAACTGCTTCCTGCAAGAAGTGCTTTCTTAAAAGGTCTGGAAGCGTTGAACGTGTAAGATTGCACAACTTATGTTCCGGTACTGGTGCAGCATGCAATGTAGTGGACACTCAGCACAAATTTCGTCACCTCCTTGTACAGCAGCTGCTGCTGAAGTTTCCACAAGTGCATGCGATTGACCCACATGAGTTGTCAAGCGCTGCCAAAAGCCTTGAAACATGGTCTGCACACTTATGGCAGTCTGTCCACCTGTCCATTGTGAGTGCTGCTTGCATTGCAACGTGACGCCAGGCGGACGTGGCGTATGATCGTGCATGCATGCTACACTCTTCGTCTCTGCAGAGCTGTCAGAGGCACCTCAAGTCTGAAACTTGGGCTGTCGACATCATCTTGCTGTAGTACCGCTCGTCATCACGCCTCGACTATGGCTTGGCAACCCAGAAGTTTTGACAAGTGCTTAAACGCACCGACAGAATTCAATAACAGCTTTACAGTTGTGACGTACAACTTCCTGGCGCAAAAGTACATAGACGCAGGGTGAGTGCTTGCGTCCAGGATGATCTGTGTTTGCGTCAAGCGTCACCCTCAACCTGACAAAGAGCCTGCTAAGCAGCGTCTGTGACCATAAGCCCAGTTGCTGTTGAACCTCAGTGCAGAGCACACCATTACTGCCACCCAGAGCACAGGACTTGGCAAAGGCGGTGGCAGCGTCTGGAGAAGGAGTTGCAGCACTACAATGCAGATATTCTATGTCTGCAAGAGGTGCGCTCAAGCAAAAGGCTCCTCCAGCAGCACAGTTCAACACTCTGAACGGTATGTGACACTTGTAGGTGGAAGAGCCTGTGTTTTATGAGCAGCTCACTCCATTGTTTGCAAAGCAGCAGATGCAGGTGGAGAACGATCCAAATCTTAGAAAGCTAAGCTAGTTGTCTGCATACATGCATTGCAACATGGTACAAAGGGCAAAGTGATGCACATCCTCTTGTGCTGCATCAGCATGTATATAGTGCACAGTGTCCCTGCAGCATGCGGACGCCCCGTGAAATCAGCCTGATTCATAAGTCTGACGGAACATACTCAAGTATGCATGCTGCTAAAAAGCTGCCAGTCCTGAGACCAAATGAGACCAATAGTTATCTTTGATGCTCGCTTGTGCTTAGATCAATCTTGCCTCAAATATTGTGTTAGCTATTAAAATAAATGAGAGCGACATCTTGAGCTGATGCTATGTGCAGGGAATTTACAGGCCCAGACAAAAGGACGCCTATGGTCCACCGGAGGGAGTTGCATTATTCTTCCGCACATCCTGCTTTGAGCTAGTCAAGTCCCGCAAAATCAGGTTGGCACCATAAAGAACATTACTTGCACCAATCTCAAATGCCTCTGCGTTAGCAAGCTTATCCTGTTCCATTGCTTCACAATGCTCTTATCCAGTGCCCACAGAAACTGCCATTGGTTGTAAATCATGACTTATAGTTGACCGTATCACAGCAGCATAAGATCTGCTGGCTGATCAAGTCCCCAGCTGATGCATCTTGCAGGCTTGGGGACTATGTCACTGGCTCTGGTCCTTTCTGGCAACAGGTGCAGCAGAGAGGTGAAGGGCCAGTGCTTGCTCTGCTCAAGCACAGGGATACTGGCAAAGTCATTCTTGCAGGTTTGCCGACAGTCTCTTGGACCAGGCCTGCCTTTTGAAGCACTGATGACTATCAAAGAAGGGCCTCGTCCTGATGAGATGGTCATTCTTGAGGAGCAGGTTTTGCTGACAGCCTGGTTTACAATTTGCATCATCCAAGCATGCAGAGTTATGCGATGTGCCTGATGCATGTTGCGCGTGTTGTAGGGCAGAATCCCACACTGTGCCTTAGATGCTCCTTAACTCATTGCACCCTGCTACATGCAGGCAGTGTGCACCTGTACTTCCATCCAGAATGGCCAGACATCAAGCTGGCTCAGGCAGCGCTGTTGTGCAGCCAAGCTGTGGCTATGATTGAGGGGGAGGGCATGGAGGTAGCAGATGTGGCGGTGGTGCTTGGTGGTGACTGGAACAGCCTCTGGCGCAAGTACAGACCAGATGTGTATGACCCCAAGGCAAGTCTCTCATCATTTTGTAGGGGTCTGTATTGCAGTCCAGCATAGGGGTCTGTGTTGTAGTCCAGCATAGGGGTCTGTGTTGTAGTCCAGCATAGGGGTCTGTATTGCAGTCCAGCATAGGGGTCTGTATTGCAGTCGTTTGTGTTGCATAGGGATCTGTATTGCAGGAGTCTACACTGTAGGGCTCTGTATTGCAGCCTGGCATAATGACAAACATGTCATAATTTTGACACAACAGCTGCTGCAGATAAACAGCATCTGGTAGGGATAGGTGACCCGTGAAACATGGTCTTGTCAATACCAGGCTATTGTACTTGTACTTGCCCAGCCCTGTAAGTGCATCAAAGGTGATTCCCTGCTTTGTGCTGTGCAGATTCCCAAGTCTGGCTTTCTAACCAGTGGAGTGTACAGCTTGCTGACGTCTAGTCAAGGTACAGTCGACAAAGCTCATCATGAGCACCCCGCCACAAAGCACAAGGCCTACAAGGCCATGTCAAAGGAGGTCTTCACAACCTCAGGACTGCAACTGCAAAGTGCATATGCTGCTGGCAATGAGGCTCGAGAACCGCCATTAACCACACAGACAGACTTTTTCATGGGTTGCTTAGACTACATATGGTTGAGCCAAAGTCACTGGCATGTCACTCACACTCTGAGCATGCCATATAATGTGGACAAAGGACCTGAGCCTCAAACTGTTGGGTTTAGACCGATTCCTGACGCAGAGTTTCCGTCTGATCATCTGGCCATGGGATGCTGTATTGCACTGTTGTAGTGATGTACTGAGACACCGTAAAGGAGGAAGAATGCACAGGGACCAGGTATCTGAGTCTCACAGCCTATCAGACTGTACGCTGCAGATACCTATAAGACAGTGTGAATTGTCACATGCAGGTGCACACAGCTACAAATCTTTGTACATATCACTAGGTAGTGTTGTTTGGGCTTTATACAACACTTGATGTCAGCATGATCTGCTGCTTAATTCATTTCTGGTAGCTTAGATTATATGTGAAATGACTTCAGTGTTTCAGTAGCCAGCTGACTGTCTGCTTTGGCGCAGCTGTTGCAGAGTCTGCTGCCGCAATTTTGGGACCTGCTGCTCATATTCCTCGGCACAGTCAGCAAAACAGCTGCTCAAGTTGCTCTGCAATTTGGCAATCAGCAACATCAGTGACAATGCTTGACTGCAAGCAACTGCTGAACAGCCATCAGAAGCATATGCACAAACAAGCATCAACACATTATATTCAAGGCATTGACAAGAAGCTTCACCTGAGCTTGTGCTATTTGGTCTTGACTAGGCTGTGGTGGTAGCTTCTCCTGAAGTAGTCAGGCCAGAGTCAGCCAGAGGCACCAAAAGGTGCTCACATCTCTCAGATTTACAAACGCGACGACACAGGCATAATTATCTTTACCTGAGCCTGGTCCTGACATCTGATGGTGCAGCGCTGCAAGCGAGCCTGCAGCAATCATGCAACATCCGTGCTCAGCTTTTCGACTCTGTTGGTATACAGCTGCCATGATACAGTGACGTGACTTGGTTGCGTACCGAAAAGTCTTGCAAGACTTGGTTGACGTAATTCTGAGCAGCTGTGGTTGGTGCTTGGCATCTATCACAGCTGCGTGGCAATAGTAGATGGTCAGAGCACCAGTGAATGCACACAGTAAATGTAAGCCGTCCCTTGCCCTCAGTGCATAACATACCAGCTCTGCAGATCCTCCTGAGTTGCAGCAGTGTCACAGCATTGTGCACTGCCTAGAAAGGCTTCCTTTTGCAAAGGTCTGAGATAGTTTCTGTCAACTTCATCAACAAATTCTTTCATTGCCTGCAGCCGCGTGAACGCATTTGTCATAGAGAATTCTTTGCATGTTATACTGCAGACGCTACTGACAACAGTCGAGCTTTACCTGCTTAACCCCCTCAGCACGTTGTTCAGCAGTCATATTGGATGCAAGACAGGAAAGAGATATGCCGTCAGTCCTCAAGTCCGGCGTCGATGTCTCGGAATGCAGCGCATGCATCGACTATGGCTGCAACACTGGCGGTACCCCGTGCGTGCCACGGGGGTTCAGTCATCAAGGTTTAGATTGGATCTCAGATACACTCTCACAAACATACACCGATGTGCAGAGCTTGGTAGAATGCCTGGGTCATAGATATATTGTGTCAGGTACAGGATGCATTCCTCTGTAGAGTTTTTACACAGAGCCACCACACTGTCAGCTGCCAAGTGCATGGAATACAGATGCTATGTCAGCACATGTGCAGTGCACTGTACAGTGCAGTGCACAATTTTATGTCGAACATAAACTGTTGCTCATCACTTGGCCCGAGGGTTGAAACCAATACTTGCCGCTGTTGTGCACATGTTGTCGCGAGCTTGAGGACCGGCTATCTGCTTAATCCAAGTTGTGACTTCACAATGGTTTAGTGAATTGTGAGTGCATGCCAGCTTAGCTCACCCTGGACTCAGCACGTTTGCACTACTGCGAAACAGTCACATAAAGTCTGGCCTAGTGGGTGGCTGTATAAGGAAGGCCCACACTCAATGTCACTGCCATAATCTGTGGCCTACTTGGGTGACACACCGTCATTTGCTACTCAGTGCACTTCAAGATAGAGGGAAGCAATCTTATGCCATATCGCAACTTGGGGAACAGGGCCTTGATGCTGTCATCGTGTTGGGGACCCCTCTGTGTCATTGTGGACCCTGTCATTGCAACTGACAGGCATGCTATCAAGAGGGCTGCAATCACAGATTGGTGTTGCATGCTGACATACTTTGTTCTCAAGGGGGCTTCCAAGGGGGCTTCCAAGGGGGCTTCGAAGGGGGCTTCGAAGAATTCTTGTCTCATTGCTGCCTACTACCTAGCATTGTCATTGAGGCTCTTGTGGCACAGATCATGCTGCAATAACCTCACTGGCTTTCAGTGCATTTAAGCTCTTGTGGCATCATCGCTTTGTGATGTGTGATGGCGCTGCATGTCAATTAGAGTCTGCTCAGGTCCCCAAGGAGGCCGACATGTTTCCAAGGGTGGGGGTTGATAACTTGCTTTATCCAGCCAGGTCACATGTGCACAATGGCAATGCAAGCATACAGACAGGAACGACACTTATCACTATTTGTATTGTAACCTGTATGTTCATATGGTCTGAGCGCCACCTGTAGCGCATCTTGCAGAGTCTCTCAGCATAAATGTTGATAGCTTGCTACAACTCAACCCTGCCAAGTAGTTGCACCCCACAGGGATGATGAGCTCAAACGCAGATGACTCTACTGTTGTTGTTGACTGATTCAAACGCAAATAGCAAATGCAGCAACACTGTACTTGTTGTCACCATAGACATGGTCATGGACAGGGCCAAGGCCGTAAAGACAGCATGTACTTTCTGACAGTAGAAAGAATGGGGTGGCATCATTGACACTGATCACATAAAAAGCACTCTCTGTTATAGCAGTTTGTGTATCACAGCTGCAGTCACAACCATACTGGACAGCTTTTGTCAACAAAGACTGTGAGCCAAACATGCATGGCAACAAAAGTCTTGTGGGCCCAGTCACTGCTGACTGCATGTGTCACTCAGCTGATGCAAACACATGTTGCCAGGAGGTAGTCTTGTCAACCCTGCTGTCTGACTACTGCTGTGCTGTTGATATTCACATCAATCTGTGTTATATTTGAATGTGACATGACAACAGGCTTTGCAACAAGCCTTGATGCAAAGTGCGCTGCAGTTTTTACAACCACCTGCAGCACAGCCTTTGGTGCAGATACAACTGTTGTTGCTGCATGTAGTGATGGATGTACAGGTGCATGTGAAGCATAAGTGTCTTTTATGTTGGTTTGTCCTTATGAATTTGTTGTGTTGTGGTCAGTACTAGCTCTCTTGCCGGTCTTAAGCTGTATTTCGGGTCAAGAATAGTGGTTTTGATATTGGCCAGCTGGAATAGGTAGTGTCGTAGCTGTTTGGTGCTAACTGCACATGCATGTAGTTATCATAGATACATCAAACTACGACAGCAAATTACCTACTCCGTGACAGCATGCTTGTAACAAACCAAAGTATGTACATGCACTTGGTTGCAGAAGAAGTCTTAGCACAGTACATCGCACTAGTTCCAAGAGTTTGCCACACATCACATCTGTTGCCACACATCACATCTGTTGCCACACATCACATCTGTTGCCACACATCACATCTGTTGCCACACATCACATCTGTTGCCACACATCACATCTGTTGCCACACATCACATTGTGTTTGTTACAACATGCTTACGTAAACATCTCTTATCCACGTCTGGTAGAACAAACAAGAGCATGATTTTGGTGCAATCACACTGACATTTGGTCCTATGCAGCAAGTGGGACAGTGCATGCTTTGTCCTTCTGGCAAACACATGCCTTGTCGTTGTGGAAGTACATCAAAGCTGAGCCTCTGAAGAAGGGCTTGTAGCCTTGTCTGTTCAGAGGTGAGGGGTCAGCATCGTGAGCACCTCTGCGTTTGTTGCAGTTCTGTTGGTCATACACGGGCACATGTTGGTCAGTGCAGATGGCCACCTATTTATTCAGAACAAAATGATGAACTGTCTTTGATATGCTCTTGTGTCCTAAGTGTCCTAGAAGGTGGTGTTGAAATAACACCATTTAGTTTGGGTATGAGCTACCAAATGCAGTGAAGCTTAAGCGCGCTCTCCACGGATGCGGCGTGCCAGCTGGATGTCCTTAGGCATGATGGTGACACGTTTGGCATGAATAGCAGCCAAGTTGGTGTCCTCAAACAACCCGACCAGGTAAGCCTCAGCAGCCTCTTGCAAGGCTAGGACTGCTGAGGACTGGAACCTCAGGTCAGTCTTGAAGTCCTGGGCGATTTCACGAACCAGCCTCTGGAAAGGCAGCTTGCGAATTAGGAGCTCAGTGGACTTCTGGTACTTCCTGATTTCACGTAGGGCAACTGTCCCTGGCCTGTATCTGTGAGGCTGCATGAAAACAGGACACGCGCTCAAAGCCAAGAGAAAAGTGATGAAGTCAACGCCATTGGCAACACTACACATGATCACAAGGTTTCAGCCGCATAAAACATGAATGTACCTTCTTGACGCCTCCAGTAGCCGGTGCACTTTTGCGTGCTGCCTTTGTAGCCAATTGCTTGCGAGGCGCCTTGCCACCTGTGGACTTACGGGCAGTCTGCTTGGTGCGGGCCATGACAACGATGCAGCGGTAGCAGTTGGCGAGATGCAAGAAAGTGATACCGGTAAGCTTGGGCAGGTTGTGATCAGTGCGAGCACAATCCTGAACCTTTTGAATAATGTGACAGGGCCTCTGGAACAGGGCGTTTCAGGACAAACTTGACCGATCCGCCCATGTCATGCCCCTACAAACGTGTCGCTTTTAAATAGCTTCAAAGTTTGGGCTCGTACTTCACTAATCACATTGCTGCTCCTTGTTATCAGGCTTCCTTACGCGTCTGTCTGCTTACTTGCATTCACTAACAACAACAGCAAGCATGGCACCTAAGTCCGGAGACAAGAAACCTGCTCAGCCCGCCAAGAAGGCAGTCGCAAAGAAATCCACTGGTGGCCGGAAGAAGGGTTCCAAGAAGGCTGTTGAGAGCTACAAGATCTACATCTACAAGGTACACTGTGCTCGCTCGGCTTGTGTCGCAACTCCTGCACCTGGCTTGTCTCTGACAGGTAACTTACAAGTGGTGATCCTGCCTTGCAGGTCTTGAAGCAAGTCCACCCAGACACTGGTATCTCCTCCAAGGCCATGTCTATATTGAACTCTTTCATTGCTGGTATTTTCGAGAAGATTGCTG
>JAABUK010000685.1_pt1 | contig 69388 bp, 61 predicted proteins | sample 5559141 | NCBI WGS metagenome assembly JAABUK01 (sample SAMN10711869, study PRJNA513367) | rock metagenome | isolation source: Antarctica rocks | place: Antarctica: Victoria Land, Pudding Butte nord | collected 2016-01-03 | reverse complement strand
TCCCTCTCCCTCTCCCTCTCCATGCTCCTGCAAGGATTACTGAAGTGATTGGCCGCACTGCCGAACGTGTAGATCTCCATCTTGGCCAGCTTCTCCGCCGGCAGATCATCCAGCAACCACTCGAGAATCGCACCGGCCTCGATCCCGCCCTGGCTGTGGACGATCAAGACGACCTTGTCGTGTTTTTCGTCGAGGAGGCACCTCTTGACCTTGGCGTACCCGGTCCGGATGTCCTCGGTGGCGTAACGAGCGTCGCGCTGGATGAGGCATTCGATCAGGTCGAAGATGATGCCGTAGGTGACGTTGTGGACGCCGAGGATGGGGCGGCGGAAGAGGAGCGAGAGGGTGTTGAGGTTGGATTGGAACCAGTCGCGGCCCACCGAGACGCCGTTGATGAAGATCCAGCGTTCGGAGGGGTGGGCAGGGTAGGGGGTGAGGTCGGTGGTGGAGGTTTGGGCATTGCCGGCGGCGCTGCCGTTGAGGAGTTTGCAGAAGTAGTAGTTGAGGATCAGAGAGGTGGTGAGTCCGGCGACGTAGGCCGCGGCGGGGATGGGGAGGAAGAGGGCGGCGGGGAGGGCAAGGAGAAAGAGTGACTGGGCGGCGAGGAGGATCGAGTGGAGGAGCAGGGATTTGATGTTTTGGGGGTTGAGGAGGCAGAGCTCGTCTTCGCGGTTTCTGGACCAGAACGGTTGGAGGACGCCGGGGATGCAGGCTGGGTAGTGGAGGAGGATGTCTTTGATGAGCTCCAGCTCGCTGATGACTAGTTCGTGCGGGGACGAGGTGTATGGCAGCGGTGTCGGGTCCGAGGGATCACCAAAGCCGTTCATCTCGGGAATGCCGACGGTGACACAAGGAAGGAAGATAGGAATGGCAAATCGCTAGGAAAGGAAATTCCGCAACGGGAAGGACCGAAAAATGATTCAGATATATGCAGACCACGGCAGGCTGGGACCGCACACCCAAATACGAAGGCCGCAACCACCAGAAACAAGCAACAGAGGGACAGAAAGACATGTGCATCATTAGGACGCCTGGTCAGTCAACGAGTCTGGCCAAGGAGTACGAAGAACTGGTGGGAGACAAGGAAGTTCAGCCGGAACAAGACAACCGACGTTCAGGTGGCTGAGTCGGCTGACGGTGAAGCATTGAATGGGGAGGGCGACTGATCCCACGTCAGGTTTTGACGAACACGCAGGAAAAGCAGGACGGTCCAGGGCCGGTTTGACATTTGGAACAGCCCTTCAATGGTACGAACGGCTGGTCGAAGACAAGCCAAGGTGAGCGAGGCTCAGCCTGAGCCTGAGCCTGAGCCTGAGCCTGAGCCTGAGCCTGAGCCTGAGCCTGGCGGTGTGGCCCCAACGAGAGACACCAATCAACGGGATGGGCTGGTCGTCGCGGCCAGAAAGGCAGGGCCAGGTATAGAATCGATCCCATGGACCATCCCTTCTGGCCTGTAGATGGAGCAAGAATGACGGAGATTCTGATCTGACACGATAGCTGGTTTTTATTGGTGATCGAAGTGGAATGTTTTGGATATGGCGGCTCTGGAGAGAGCGCCACGGACACGAAGGACCCCCCCCCCAGTATGTTACTCAAAGCCGTGTGGTCCAGAACCGGTTGACTTGACATGCGCCTGTCACTCCGAGATCATGCAGGTGAGCGGATTCGGGGGGTGATCCTTGCACCGCAAAGTCGACGATTCTATTTGTGCCCACAAAAGGGCGCCGGCAGGCATGCAATACGACCGCCAGGGATCCATGTATGGAATTCTCGTAAAGTGATGGTTATTGATATGGTTACAGGTACGCCATTGAAGGAGGATTGCATGGCAGGAACATGGTGATTGCTGTGACAAGAAACCGACCGAGTTCTGGCACACCAACTGCCACACCCACACCCACCACACCCGTACCGCATGGCGCACACTACCTGACCCCAAGAACATGCGGAACAAATGAGTTGTCGCCGGGTCGCGGACCAGCGTAACGAATGAAAAAGATTGCCAGATCGATCATCAATCCCACATGCAGGTAACTCCATTTTCCGTTGCCGGAGATTCCCATCTATTTTTGCGCGTGCCATGATAGTCCTGGCAGGGGTATACAGGACATGCCAACAGGGGTAGCCATCCCGTAGTAAAGCAAAGGATGGATTTTGTAAACGCCCGGGATTTTGTACACGAAAAAGAACAGCCCGACCGAACGCGTCCTGCACTATGCATGGAAAGACGTTGAAAAGCAGCAAATTCCAATATTCATGGCCAACCAATGCTAAGCACGCGTTGTCTTCTCCACCAACTCCTGCATAACTCTTTTCTTTTGCTCTTGGGCATCGACCCGCTTTTGGTTCTCCCGATCAGAGGAGAGGGTCCGTCGCAGTGCCGTGACTGTCTTCATGATCCCAGCTCTGTCGGGTCGACCATGGCCAACCAATTCGGCAGGTAGAATGATGGATTTGGCTTTCTTGATCCTGCAAAACAGCGATGAGAAAATGAACTCCTCACCATTGCCGTTGTACAGTGGCAGGTGGCGGTAACCTTGCTGCAGGCTGCTCAGCTTGGCGGTGAACACTGCAAGTTGCCTGCAGTTGCTTGCTGTAGTCTTGCCGCTAGGAGAATGCCAGACGATCCATCTCACGAAAACGAGGTCCGGATGTCGTGTCTCCAAGGATAGCTCAAAGCGGTCGCTGAAAATAGGATTGTAACCATTGTCGAGAATCACCCTGGTCCTACGGCCATATGGAGAGCCAATCCCCGAGTAGCCATTTCGAGAGGAAGAGTCGGTGCCTCCACTACCGGTGGCAATCCCTCGAGCTCTGTCTTCTGCAATAAACATCTGTATCTCAACAAGAGGATTGATGCTATTCTCGGAGGCCATCGTCCGAAGACGTGGGAGCTGTTGAGCCGAGATCATCTCGACCGAGAACTTGACAAGATGCTTCGGCAGCTTGTTCCGGTTGACGAGATCGCCAGCGGTGGAGCGGTGGGGAGAGGGGCTACGGAGATACTCCGGTTTGAGGACATAGCCATATCGATCGTTGCCAGAGGCGAACATCGCCTGGTTCATCTGCATGCATGGATCATGGGTCTGCCAGTTGAGGGCTACCATCTGGACGCCACGTCTCCAAAAGGTGTTGGGATCGAAGTTCGAAGAGTCCAACCGCATGCCCTTGGGATACACCCTGAACATGTGCCGCATGTTGTGGTCTTCAAATTGTGCCTTGGAGAGGGTATCTCTGCACAGACGCCCAGCCTTTGTCTCGTCCAAGGAAAAGATGTGATTGTATTCTGTGCACTCGGGCGCGATGAGACTGCGGTACTTGTAGCCCTGGAAATATACACCTAGACCTGCAAGTGACTCCGTGATTTTGCGGGTAGGCTTTGTACCCTTCCGCATGCCGCCACGATTCGAGCGGCTTTGTACAGTATCGCTTTCTTCTCCAGCGCTGCTTGCGCTTGTGGCAGTCATTGATCTTTGACTTGGGCTCCAAATCGGACCAGGTACGTTGCTCGGTGGACTTGCTGATGGAGCCATGGCGAGGGAAGGCAGACTTAGGATTGACGGTGAATCATTCATCGGAATTGGTATCGAGTAAGGGGAGCTTGTACTCCGTTGTCGACCAACATCAGATAGTGTACTCTCGGATGCAGGCGCTGAAGATTTGACCTTCACCAGAATGCGATACTTCAATTCCTCGGGATTGGGCAATTGCCTCGCTGATTCGTGGATTGGCTCGAGCAACAGCTTTTCGCCAAAACCGTCTTTCATGATTTGTACCATCTTTCCTTGTTGATCAGCGTCACAATGGACCTCGAGTGAGATGATCAATGGGTACGGCGAAACGTCGAAAGCATAGCGCGAGATGACGCTGACACAATCGGCAAAGTGGATGTGCGACGTGCCGGTATGGCCGTGAGTGACGATCGGCTTGCCGTCTGAACCGTTCCAACAGTCTATTTCAACACAGCGACATCCTCGCCGGAGGGCGGAGATGTACGCCTCTGTGCTTGACTCGCCAGCGAATTGGCGGCCGCGAAGGTAGGTGTTGTGTGAGCTTGAAATGAAATACTCGTTCAAAGGTCGATCAAAACGCACATCTGATTTTTGGTTCGTATAGACACTGCTAGCAGGGGACAGCATGAAAGAGGAGAAAGCTTCAAAGGTCATGATGTCAAGTCCGGGGCTGGATTGGGCTGACTGACTGCTTTGCTTGATAGTGGTGGTCCGAACCCAGTGGTTGAATTCGGCGGTCCATTTGCCCGGGTCAATGCCCGTGTCGATACCTTGGACATCTTGCAGGAAAGACAGGAACTGGTCTATGGTCAACGCAGAACCAGAATGCTCGGTCAGTACCGAGTAGACTGCTTTTAGATCATCTCGCTCTTTCAACCGTCGGACAAAGTCCTTGAACTCGTCGTAGTTGAGTTTTCCACAATGCCTCGAGTCGGCGCGTCGAAATTGCTTATGTAAGACGGCTTTGGAGCAATGGATGTGCAGGCTACGTGACAAGCTTTCAATAGCTTGCAGGTCAAGACTGTCTTCGTCGTCCTCGAGGGGATTAGTCACCGAGCGTCGAGCTGTCTCACGGTCCCAATGGGCACGGATGACATGCTCACGCTCCAAGGACCCGATCAAGCCGGTCATGAGGTCAATGCGGTGCTTGGACAGAGCTTCAAGTGTGTCTATCCACAGGCGAACGTCTTCTTTACGCTCGGCGATCAGATGCATCGTTTTCTCCTGTTTCGAGCGGGACTGGTCTGTATAGAGGATCGTAAACCAGCGTTCCCATTCGTCGGCTGAAGCGTTGAGCTCTTCACGATAATGTCGGGTATCATCGCCGAAGCGGATGTCACGGATGTCATCCACATAGAACTGTTTCGAGGCTTTGGTCGGATTCCACGAAACCCTAGCGCCGTCAACAGTAACGTAGAAGGTGAGCTTCTTTTGTCTTTTCTTGTTGACTTTCGTCAATTCACAGCCCCGAATCAGTTGATCAGGTAATGTCGGAGCAGCTCCTTCCGGGTTGGAGAAGGCGGGTGTGAACGGCTCGCTGGTGATGCTGGAAACATCGTTGATCCCGTAGATGCCCAGGGTGTCAGCAAATTTGGTCAGTTCATCGATTTCGGTTGAAGCAAGGTCCGTCGTGCTAGCGCCATTGGACATGCTTGTCTTGCTGTCGCTACGGCGTCTTGTGATAGGTCCGGTGCTTTGATCTCTTCTATCGTGAGCGGAGGAGGAGGCTTTGCGTCGCAATTTCTGGCCTGTCGACTGAACTCCCGTTCGAGCGCTTTGGGACAGTTTCCGCATCAGTCCAGGAGCTTTGTTCGGAGCAGGCACATCCCTTGACGACGTGTTCTTGACCGCATAGTCATTTGCCAAAGCGGACTCTGGTAGATCCAATGGAGCGGGAGACTGGGAATGGGAGGAACCCTCACGACCGTTCAAGACGTCAGGAGATGATTGCAATGAACTCATATATGGGCTCGGAGCAGTGGATGACACACTGCGAGCAGAGGCAGGCGTGATGGTAAAGTTCTGAGGTATTGAGGTATTGACATTGTGTAGGCGAGGCTGCCGCTTATTCGAGCGAGGAGATTTTGAGACAGTGGGAGTGGCTCCGTTCACGTCAGGAAGAGCCCGTGAGGAGGGAGATGCATAAATAGAAGAAGCCATCGTCGACGACAGGTTCTGCCTACCGTCGGATCACCAGGACGTCGACGGGGGCGGGTTGGGCGCTGAGGCGCACACTCGGTGGGAAAGAATATCTTTTATCGTTTGTCGTAAAGCAGAGGGTTCAGTAGGATTGTTGAGTATCTTGGATAGCACATCTTGGAGACAGCGCCCTACCAGAGGGAGTGCGAAAGGCTACCGCAGAGGGCAGCTACCGACAGGGAAGCATCTCTAGCGGCAGCCGCATTTGGAGATTCCGCTTGGTAACCAACAGGATGACAGAGCTGAGCCAGAGACAGGTCTTATTCAACTTGGTATGCAGAGGCGATGGTGCCGCCGGGGGGGGGGGGTGGGGGGTGTTGTCCGCAACGGCGTAATATGCGGGTGAGCCGAAACGGAAGTCAGCCGGAAGTAAGACTCAGGATGGATTGAGGTGCTTGCAGGAACGCGGTCGCAATGGTGGGCTCGAGTAGCTGTGAGATGCAGTTGATACTGGGCACTCTTCAAGAGGCGGTAAAAGGTGAGCGAGGGTAATGAAAGGAGGAGCAGTTTCAACAGGCTGCGCACAGAAGCCGTCGTGGCTCAGAGATCGAGATGGAAAGGAATGGTGGCTTTGGCCTTGTTCTGCGTCGCAGCACAGTTCACAACGGCCCCTGGGCGCAAACTGACGGCTAAGTGAGAAAGTCAACGGCCCGCTCCCACAGGCAACCCACACAGCCATGACGGACGATAATTGATTACAGCTTATGTATGTGTAATACACGTACCCCATCCACGAGCACGGTGATCTCAATCTGCACCATCCCAGCAATGCTGAATGTCCCCACCGAGAAAAAGGATCTTGCATCCTGCATTCACGGATTTCAAGGTGCAACAGACCCGCTTCTCGCGTTGCAGTTGAATATCTTGGAGGCTGGACGACCGGTATTGATGTGCCTACCTGCAGTAATCATCGTATCATCGTATCATTGTGAGAGAAACGACGGCCCGGACGAAGCGCTGGAGTCGCTGAAGTTTGTTACTGCATTTGACAGTGGTGCCCTTTGGCCGTCCAAAGACTGAAGGATCTCCACCAAAGAAAAGTCGCAACAATGAAGCTTTGCATCCAACCCTTCCGAGCCTTTGACTATCTCACGCCCATGGTCAGTCTTCTTGCCAACGAGAGGTAGGCAACGCTGTTCCGACCATTCGCTGCAGGCAGCAGCATACTGAACACGAAAATGCATGTCACCGTCCTGCGTATCAGATGTGTTGAAACCTGTTCAATCTAAATACCCATCTCCTCTTCCGCTTAGACAGCTGCCTCGCCCCGCACCATTGATGCGTAAGCCTTGGACCCGGTGTTGATGCAAGTCGATGAATTCGGAGCCTGAGATGCAAATGCTGCTCTGCAGCCCTTCTAGCGTCGCCTTCGGTTTTGCGATAGCGACTGCTACTAGCAGGGTGGGACCAGGATGCCCTCCAGATTGCGGTGGTCGAGTGACTGCTCAGCATGGAGATCCGTGGTCGAAAGCAGCGGTCATCGGTGATTGTTGGGTCAACCTCGCCAAACATGGGCCACAGGGAATATCTTGATATTGCTGCAGTGGCTGTTGCCGGTATTGTTCAGACGCCTGTACTGGTACTCGGTCCGACAGCGGTAACGACGAGATGATGCAAATGACAATACCTCGCGGGCGATCGGTATTACGGACGACGAGGTGGGCCAGCGGTGGGGACGACCATTGCATCACCACCCCCCTTTCTTCCTTTCAGGGGCCGCACAAGGACTTCCAGCCAACGGCAAGAGAGAAGCGAACCAAGCCTTTCGGAACATTTGCGAAGAGCAACTCTGAAGGTTGGTTCGAGTCAAGAGATCACCAACACCAGCCACCTCTAGCCGTAGCTCGAAATCGCATCGGAGGTCTCGCTTCACTTGGAATCGCCAGCGGAAGCCGGCTGCGCTGACCGGCTCCTCCACAGCAAAGTGGTCACCTCATTCTGGCCAACTCTCGTGAAGAAAGAAGCCCAGACCAGCATCGAAATTGAGGAACGCCTCCTGCTGATCCGCCTTGGGGAGCAGCCCAGCCTGAGCATGCGTTTTCTTGCTCTTGGAGTTCCCAGGGGCTCGAGTGTGCAATGCCGAGTCTATTCCTGCAAGCTGCAGCATTGCGCATGCACCGAAGCAAGCTGACAGTCAAAGCGCTCCGCAACAGCACCCAGGCAGACAGGTCTACGGAGTACTGCATGCACCAAATGCACTGTCAGAATTCGGTCACCGCGCCGCAATAAACACGGGGCTCGGCGTGGGGCAAAGCACCGTATCGTATCCTACTGGGAGTGATCAATGATCCTCTCTCAGGATATTCGGCAAACCAATTCCACGTGCAGGACCCAGCAACATGGATCCGAAGACAAACTCAGTGGCGGTTTCGACTGCGGAAATGACGGAGGTCTGCGGTAGAACCGCTCGTTGTTCTTATTCGTCCTCCAGCCTCAGGCCACCTGCGCGGGGCCGTGAACCTCTCCAGCATTGGACACGACGATGATCGTCCCACGCTGCGACGTGGGTGTAACTATTGATACCCTGCGCTGCATACCCTGCATGGCCACACTGGGTGTGTTCCTTGGCAATTCATGGTTGTTTTCCACGGACCTCCACACTGAAGTAACTACAGCCAAAGGATCCTTACTCCGATCGACCTTCTTTCTGCTTAGTGGGTAAGGCTGTCCATTCAATAACTTGAGAGAAGACTGCACTGGGCCAATTTGCTGAGCATCATGCGAATGGAACGCCTTCCAAACACCGCTCTGAGATCCAGGCGCCCATGGCTTCAAACCATCCCTTTCGATCTCACCCACGCCGCACGCTTGCACACCAGATAAGCGAGATCATTTCCATCTTCCTCGCGCATCAACTGATCGACTTGGTCGGGTGACCTGCCAAGGCGCGGATTATCTGCAGTTGCTAGATCCAAAGATGAGACCCCTCGCAGTCCTGTACAAAATTTGATTGCAAGAGAAAGAGCAGGAGGAAGCGACCAGATGCCTTTTCTGTTTTCTCATTGGAAAGATACGATGCTGTGATCCAACAGATTTCCGAATGAAATACTGCTTGGGCTTGATTGCATGTTCTGGATTCAACCGCTGATTCGAACCACATCCCCTGATGCGTCGTTGTATCTTGAAATCACTTGACCCTCTCGCAACAATGCTGCAATGGTTCTTTGGCAGCGAGAACTTCACCATTGACGTGGGCGACTAATTGTTCAGCTACGGAGCTCTCAGCGTTACTGCAATCCAGCGCGATGAGCCAATACTCACTCTGGCTTCTGGCATTCATGCTGGCCAGACCTGAAATCGCTTGCATTCCCGTTTTGATACGATTCGACAACAATGCGACGGTGGGACGCTGGCTGCGTTGTGTCGTCATATCCTCAGAATCGGTATGATCTGGACGGACCCCAGGGACCAGTGGCAATCAATCTTGCTTTGGCAGTACAGTGGTGAGTTAGTGCAAGTAAGTCGAACACCCTGGTTGTTTCAGACGGTGACTATGGCACTCTCCCTGTCCACTGATTCTTCAGATGTCGTTTCTTCATGGCCGCCCCTAAATCTGAGATGTCATGCTTCCGTGCACAATACAACGGCGGGTTAGATCTCGATCCGTTGATGCCGCTTGTTATCTGAGATATGTTGAATGCAGAGAAAGGGGCCCATCGATCGAGAGCTGACGCGGGCCGGCATCGGAAAATGCAGATCATGAAAGCAAAGCGATGTTAATTCCAAATCAGTACCACCTCACCAATCGCATCTTCTGTTCTTGGGATTAGGCGTTGAGCAGCCGCGCTATATCCAACGCAACCTCGTGAGGCCCTCAGCAGTTAAGGTGACCAACGTAAGAGCTCTGCAGCCCGCCATCAGACTTGCTCCGGCCATTGCCCGTGGCGTAGTCACGTTCTGCCGAGTGTGCTGTCTTAGGACACATCGCAGCTTACCCATTTCACTTGATGGTTGGTGGATACCATCTGTCCGTTACCCTGCCGTGGAATTCCCAGTGTGCGGATACACTAAACTGTAACCTCCCATTCGATGAGCGGTGAAGTGTTACACAGTCTCATTAGAACGTTGCAAACAGCAGCTTGCCCAATCGAGCAATATTCCCTCGGATTGGCGTTCGCAAGGACGTGCCTTGGTGACTGGAATATGCGTTGAAGTGGCTGGAGCAGGTAGTCACCGCATCTTCGATTTGATGCTTGATAGAAGTAGACCTGATGTCCCAAGATGTGGACCGCAGCACCCGTACCCGTACCCTGGCCCTCTGCCCACGAGGCGCCTATGCAGTCCACCGTGCGGCGTCGATGATTTCTGGCAAACATCTCAATGATCTGAACATCTGCTGCGATGGCCGCTTGGGCCCTGGTCTCCGAAAATACAGGCTGCCGTCAGAAGATCCCAAACACATGTCGCCGAGCATGTTGTCGCCGAGCATGTTGTCGCCGAGCATGTTGTCGCCGAGCATGTTGTCGCCCTGCATGTTGTCGCCGATCAGCCCCCTGCCTCCCGTGATCTCGACTGGGATTGGACCACGTCGATTTGCGGCTGATCGGCGATGTCGTTCCTTCCCGCTCACTCTCTGTCTCGGTTGACAGCCTTTGGCCCTCCGATACTTGACTGGCTCAGATATTCGACACCTTCTATGAACACATCATTTAAGCACGTCAAGTATGGACGACGACAGCTGGAAAGCAAATGGTCGCCCCGTCTCGTAAGCCCACACCCACAGAGACCACACCGCACAATGTATTGGCCTGTGCAGTGCTGATCCTTGCCTCTCCAACCAGGACCATAGCCCGATCCTTCTCCGCCGCTCTCGACGATGTTTTCTTCGGAAAACCCGAGCTGGAAGACCTATCGCAGGTCGTCGCTCAGAAGTGTGCTCCCCCCCGTCATGATGCTTCCCCCAGCCAAGCAGGAAGACCTAATGAGTCTGACCCAAAACATCTACCCAGACAACAATCTCTCAGCACCCAGAAATCCGAGCTCGAAGAACTGGAAGCCCGCCTCCGCGAGACAGAAGCGAGGCTCAAAGACCAACAACAGTCAACCACCTCTTCTTCCACCCCGCCGGTTCCAGCCTCCATCCCCAACCGCCACAATAACAACCCCCGGTTACGGTCCAGTCTTGAGGGCGCATTTGATTCCCCAGACAACACATCTTTGGGAGGCGGCAGCGAGACCGCACAATACGGAGGTGATGGCAGTCAAGATGGCACAAGACGAAATGGCAGATCACCTCTCTCCACGGTAACGCTCGAGCAGTGGCACCCACCGTCTCTACGGACCAAATCCTCCTCCTCGTCGAACGGAAACCTCGACCCCGGAAACCAGAATTCGTCTGGCAGCCCCGCTCGTCCCAGAACGGAAAATACTCCCCCACAGCCGTACAGGACCGGAGACTCCAGACCTAAGAGTGCTTTGCCGAGGGGCCAAGGGACAGCTGGAGAAGGGAATGGGAACCGGGCTGATGCTGCGAGCTTGAGGGAAAAGAATCGAAATATGGCCTGATTTGGCTGATCTCTGGATTCATGGGCCTTTTGGTTGTGAGCAAGTGAGGCTTAGGGTGGTAAGTCTCAAATGCGAAGAAAACCCCAACGCCACTGTGTCGTTATCCATATCATTGAAAGGTGCCGGGAAGCCGGCTGGGTTTGCTGCAGTAGCATAGAATGCGTGGCGCACGCTTGGATTGCGACTGGAACCGGATGGGCAGAAGTGGGAGCATCCATTACCTTACCTCGTGGAAAAAGAGGGATGCCCTGTGTTATCCTCCCGAATTGGGATTCTTCGTTGGATAAGTAGGCTTATGGAAGGCTCCTCATTACAGTTTACGCTGTACGTCCACGCCAATAAGGCGGTAACGCTATCCACTTCTGAACGCTTGAATAACTCTTTATCCCTTGCATTGCTCCAAGATAGAGATGCCCGTCCGTCTATGCCAGCACAGCCGTGCACTACACACTATTTTCCCCCAGGTCCCCCATGTTCCGAAGCTGCAGATTGCCCTCTCCTTCGCTGCTGCTTGGCAGGCTGTCTTCCTTGAATCTACATACCTCCATATTCCTTTGCCTCTCCTTGTACCCTCCTTTCCGCACAAGCCTGCTCTTTCCGCGGACGACACGGAGTAGGCTCGGGGCCTGAGACCGAGACCGCCCATGGGGAGGATCTGTATAGTGGACAGAGTGGACGCGATGCTAGCTTGCGCGATTTCGTGGCCGCGCCTGGCCTACCGTGTCTTCCGGCCAATGGGGCCGCAGAAGACTTGCTGCTGGATCAGGCTTCGCACCTTCTTGGTGTTGTCGGTTTGTCGGACGGATGTCGTGCTGCTAGCGCAGGGGGGATGCCCTGTTCGGGTAGGCTTAGCCAAAAAGAGGACGTTGAGACCACGGTTTTGGGGGCGAGCGTGCTGTATGTGGCACGCCGTGCCGTATAGCATGGCCTCGAATGGCATGGCGGGGCATGGAGTCACATCCCCACCGCACTGTGTTGTTCCAAGGGGAGTTCGCAGACTTCTTGGGCAAAGATACCGTGGCATCGGGTATTCCTCACGAACGCGGGGATGTTCACCCCTTCACACCCACACTCACAACATTAGCGCTAGCATTGATGTCCTTCTCCGTCGTCCTCCCCAGCCCATCCTTCCCATAGAAATCCATGGGATACACCCCCTTCTCCTCCCAGCCCGACCTCCCTTCCAACACGACAAGAGCCTCATACGGCGTCAACAGCGGCCTCGGAAACGCATAGCCCCAGTCGATGCTCAACCTCGGACACGCGATCTGGACCCAGCAATCCACGTCTTCGAAAAGAGCTAGTTTTCCGGGGAAGATTTCACTTAGTAGGAGATTGATGAATGGGATGCCCTTCGCGGTGAGGTGGTTCTCGATCAAGGTGAGTGTGTGGGGATTTCCTTGACGGCCTAGCGCGCCGAGGATGAGACCCCATTTCTTTGCGTTTCGGGCGGTGGAGATTGCGGATGAGCGGAGTGAGAGCATTTCCGAGTGGGAATAGGTCTCTCGAGTCAGTTTGCGGGAGTAGGGGTCGTAGCGGTAGGCGGGTAGTGTTGGGTTGGCGATCATGGCAGATTCGAGGTGGAAGCGGCCGTCGCCCAGGTATAGTATCATATCGACTTTGGCGTCGTGGGGGATGGTGGGAGAGGTGCAGCCGAGGATCTCGCCTTTGCTCAGGGGGGTGATTTGGGGGGTGAGGATGTTGAAACCAGCTTGCTCGAGAGGTTGGCGGATGTTGTGGAGGGTGGCATTGAATTGGATGGTTCCTACCATGGCTATGGTTTTTCCTGGGGAGAAATTGCGGTTCAGGGTTGCGAGGAGGTGAGAAGTGTCGATTGAGATGTCTACGAAGACGTAGAGGGTGGAGATCTTGGTTGTGGAGACAGGTATCAAGCAGGAGTGAGCATAGTGTACTAAGAGGTCGCAACCTACGGCGCGGGCTGTGTAGTCGTCGATGCAGCAGGCGCCATAGGTTACATCGCCCATGATGAGGGTTTCGGTCCCAGGACAGAACTGGGTGAGGATGTCGGAAATGGTGGTTGCGAAGAGAAGAAGACCTTCGGGAAACTGAAGAGCGACACGTTTGGCATTAGAAGAGCGGATCCGGTGGATGGTTTTGTGAATCTCAAAGGAGTAATTTAAGGGGAGGAGGTCGATAGCAGCATTGATGGCGGGATCTTCGAGTATTTCGGGCGGAACCTGGTTCAGTATCCTGGGTATTCGTCTCGCCGGCGCCTTCTGCACGGTGACATCTGTATCTTCGACAGCCCCATTCACCTCTTGTCTTTTCCTTGCCTGCGCCTCTGCTGTCTTCCGTCCCACGAATCTTTTCTTTGGCACTCTAGCTGGATTGGTGCTGCTGTCCACAATGGCGGTTTGACTAAACTCAGTCTCCATCACGAGCAAGTTGGCTTCCGGTACAGCCAGTCCTCCTCGAAACCAAGATCGATTGGCTTTACTGCAACGAAAGGTGCAACTGCATAGGTTTCTGAGCTTCCAGTCATTCCACATACCGGAAGTTGGGGGTCGGTCCGAGATTGATCCGACAACTCCGAAGCTAGGGATGTTGAGGTAGTTGAACTCTGGAAGGAAGACCTCCAATCCAGCTGTAAATATACCACGATGGGCATGAGAAGATACAGCCCACACTTTTCCTCATTCTTCCCCCACGACGACCGTACTCACTACCCTGTTGGCAGCGACCAAGTACCGAAATCCTTTCCTCCGCACCCTCGTGCCCTCCCTTGGCCGAGCCTATGGCATCCATCCATCCTCGCCAAAAACGAGCGCTTCTATGATCTCTCCGGCTCCCTCACCTATCTCTCCTGCACCGCATGAAGTCTCTTCCTCCCCGCCATCCGCGCCCGCTCCGCGGCTCATCTCGCCGGAGCAGCCAAGGCTGCATGGCCTAGTCTACTCGGCGCATTCACGCAACAGGCCGCGCCCTTGGCTCTAAATTGGAGACAGGTCGCCCTGAGCGCAGCTGTGGGTATCTAGGCCACAAGATGGGGCAGCTATCTATTTGCGCGCCTCTCAGCTGACAAGGGCGATTCCCGCTTCGAGAAAATCAAAAAAAAATCCACCTTCATTCTTTGGAGCCTTCATGATCCAAGCAACCTGGTGTCATTATGTCTGATGCCCGTCGTAGCCATGAATTCTCTCCCAGCTTCGACCTTCGCAGCCCTTGGCACAGCCGTCACCGTAACCGATGTCATCGGCCTACTCTACGTCGGCGGCCTCAGCTTCGAAGTCGCAGCCGATAGAGAAAAAAGTGCGTGGGTCGAAGAGAAGAGGCAGAAGAAGCATGATGAGGGCTTCCTTACCCGCGGTCTCTGGAGCAAGAGTCGGCATCCCAACTACTTTGGTGAAAGCACGCTTTGGACCGGAATTGCGACAGTCTCAGCGGGTGTGCTGATGTCAAATCCAGGTGTTGCCGCCGTGGGGGTTTCGAGTGGTCTGGCAGGGAAGGCGGTCGCGTTGTTGACTGCTGGTATCAGTCCCGCGTTCGTATCATTTTTGCGGCTAAAGGTCTCGGGCGTGCCGTTGAGTGAGAAGAAATATGATCAAATGTATGGGGATCGGGAGGACGATAGAAGATGTCCTTTCCAAAGCTTTGAAAGCCTGTTTCGTCTTTCATAGATTCTGGCTCACGGGGACTAAATGCCGAGGCGTTTGATTTGGGGCTATATAGCAGAGAGTTGGTAGGAAAGAGTCTTGCTGCACGGTGTCTCGTCCACTGTCCTCGGCCTGAGATCCTGAAGAGCCAAGTCTTGGCCTATTACCTTTCCAAGCAACAAAAGGTCAATACTCAACAATGATACCATTGACTGTGCTAGGCGGACCGATCAGAGTGCTCTTCTTTCAATCATCTCCCATATGTACTTGATCGTAAGTACTCTGTACCACGGAATATCCAGCCATGAAGTCGCGGAGTCGTCTATCCGGCCCAACCATCGACCCCTCGCTGTGTAGACTGAATCCCTCCCCATCCTGATCATTACCGAGAGATCTTAGAGCTCATCCCTACCATGAAAATGGCCCCCCTGTCCCTCCCGCTGTCTCTGTCCCTGTGCCGGATGTATTCCCCTCCTCTTCCTCCACTCCCACACCCCCTTGTCGACCTCCTCCCTCGTCACCCCGTCTCTTACCAACCAAAACGTCACCCCTAACTCAACCTCCACATTCCGATTCCTCGCCTCATCATCGAAGAACACCATATCCGCAAACGCGACCTCACTCCCCGCCTTCCTCATCCCCTCCTGTATCTTTTCAAAATGCATAGTTTTCGAACCGGGAAAGATCTGCATGTTGGTGAAATACTCTAGCGCCTTCAGCGGCTTGACAGCTTTGCTCTTCTTCTTCTTCTCCTTCTCCTTCTTCTTCTCGTCCGCGTCATCCTCTGCAGTTGGTTTGAACGGTGGCGTCACGACCAGGTTCTTCAACATATCCTTCGCCAGGTCGGGTGCATGCGTGCGACTGGCCACCGACATGGTGATGCCCCTCTCTCTTGCCGCGTGCAGGACGTTGGGGACGCCGGGGTAGAAGGCGAATGATTCGCCCCACTTGTCTTGGACGCGGGTGTTGCAGTCTTTGGCTTTGATGGGCGGGGTGACGTGGGTGTCGACCCAGAAGGGCCAGAGGGTGTAGTCGAGGTCGAAGACTATGATGCGCGGGAGGGGGAGGGAGTCGAAGAAGGTGTCTGGGCCGGTGGAGGAGGAGGAGTGGAGGCCAGGCGAGGGGAGAGGTGGGACGGGTGGGAGTGAGGAGGAGGAGGAGCTGAGAATTCGTTTGGGCATGGTGGCGAAGGACTTAATGAAGGGGAAGCGAAATGTAGGGAGGGTGAGAGAACAACGTAGGGGGGTAGATACAAAGGTGGAAGTGTCAGTATCAGATCTAATTGTGTAGATGCACCATGACGAAAAGGGGTTGCGGCCATCCCTTGTTCTATCGACCCATACACCACCACCACCTTAGAGAAACGCCTTCAAGATCACCAACCTTCTGCATGAATGCCTTAACACCATGAGCCTTGTTCGGTGTAGAAATGACGCATTAGATATCAGAGTGAATTTAGCCCGTCTACAAATGAACAAGAAAGTGCTACAGAAGTTTTGAACAACGAGTAGGGAAGGAGTTTGATTCGTAAAGCCTGTCCACCCGAATGCGGCCTTGTCCTGAGGGTGTATTGCGGTTGAGGAAACACGTTCGAATGCCTCCCTCATAGGTTTTAGGTATGAGTCTATAAATGCTTTGCTCAACGCAAAAACGGCTGACTGGCCCCAAGTAAGAAGACCTCTCCCTTCTGATGACTGCTGATCTAAGCAGCAGACAGTGGCAAGGCGCTTGACTACGAATCAAGAGATTGAAGGTGTAAGAAATAATCCGCCGATTGTTGGAGCCGTTTAATTGACTGCGGTTCGAAGTCGATCCCTTCGTCGGTCAATACTTTTTGTCCCGCGTGCTTTTATTTCCGCATGATCGTGGTCGGTTTGCAGAATTTCTATCTTTTCTTACTCGTGGGGAGCATACCATTCACTCCAGACCGACTTCAACACCCTCTCACATACTATGGCCAAAAGCGGCATTTCCTAATGAAGCAAGATAGAGAAACAGGGGATCAAGAGCACTATTTGGGGACGATGAAGGTATTGCGGAAGACATCGGAAAGACCAGAATCTTTCGCAGAGTGGACGAGCAGGAGTTGTGAATCAGCAGGTCCTTAATGGGATGGAGAAGTCACGGAGGGCAGATGTCAACACTTCGTATGGAAACCAATCTGGGAAGTCTAGTATGAGTAGCGCAAGCTGGATGAGGTAGCAGAGATCTGTCAGCGGGCACTCAGAGTACACAAAGCGACCGTGACTAACTTTGCCCTTCCAAGAAAGACGGAGGGTTCTTGCACGTTACATGGACTGGTCGTCGTACCATTCTCTCTCTTCATCGATACATCGAGATGCCTGGGTGGCGTGCCGGCCGTGGCGTCTTTTGTTCTCTTGGCTTGTCAGAGATGGCAGAGGATAGGAAAACGTGAAGCAGTATCGCGAGGGCCGTCGTGGCGAGGGAGGGGAGAAACGAAGATTGATCAAGGACGATGACATGAGGCCGAGTGAAGGAGCTCAGAACCATATATTATCTTCACTTCTTCTGGTCTGTCTTTCTTGCGCATTGTGTCTCCAGTTGTGCTCATGAACAACGAGTCTACGAAGCTGTCGTATGCGTTGAGCCAACGATCTTCAAATAATTCGCGATTTCCCCGGAGAGCCGTGATTAATCTTAGCAATCGACATGTTAGGACGGGCATTGTCTTATTAGCTAAGTGTCTAAAGCAGCGCGGTCACATTATCTCTTTTTTGACAAGGTTGAGCAGCTTTGCGTGATTCGATAGCGGGCAGTTATGCTGGAATTGACCTCATACCGCGTCGCACTCGAACCCTGTAGTTAATCAAGATTCTACTGCGGGGATGGGGACGGAGAAAGAAATCAACGTCATCGTTGAGAGCATTCGTATACCACTTGATTGCAAGGCTGCACACTCCAAAGCGCACTGAAGCCGCTGGCAGACCACGTTCGAACTACTGCTCACACAGATCATCATCTACATCATCTCCAACCACGTACACTCCTCACACCATCTATCCTGACAGAGTTGTCTGAAAGGAAATTAAACGACAGCCAGGAAATACCACACCATCCCGCTGACATGTCGCAAAACCAAAGCTCTGGAGGTCGGCACACACCCAAACCCCCATCCCCTCATGGAAGCCCTTCCTAACTAACTACCTCTCCACACCTCCAGGCCTCCTCTCCTTCGTGGCCGACCCACTCGGCGGCGCAGTCGAAAAGGGGCTCAAACCGGTCGGGGATACCGTTGGAACCGTCACGAAGCCCGTCACCGGTGTTGTTGGGGGCTTGACAAAGCCCGTCCTTGAGCCGACTCTGGGCGCGCCGAAGAAGGCGCAGGAGGGAGGGGAGGGGAAGGGACATGAGAGTTTGGGAGGGAAGGCACAGACTGCGCAGAATCCGTTGGGTTTGTGAGGGTGTGGATTGGGGGTGGTTCTCTTTGGAGTTCTAAGCTGTTCAACGGGGACCCATTGGGTGGGGAGAAGGGGCGTGGGGGCAACGAACTGTGACGGGAATGGAGAAAGGGGAAAATCGGTCATCTGTGTAAGAATTATCAGAGCTAGTTCAGGCAAAGGGAGTCTCGCTGACCACATTCTGGACTAGAATGAGCATTGAACCAGTATACACTGAAAACCATGCTCCTCAACCCCCACCTAACCACCTGTTTCAACCCCGTTCATACAGTCTTACAAGTCCGCAAACACAGCTTTAACCACCAGCCTTCAGGCCGCTGATTCTTTGACGGCGTAGTCACCGCCCCAAGCCCGCACTTCCTCCAGCCTCTTGGCCTTGTCATGAAAAAAGGCATGTTCCAGGCCCGAGGTGAGAGAGGGCGCGCGCCTCTTAGTTGGGTGACGGGGCCCGCATCCGTCGAGGAGGAACAGAAGCTCCTCGTTTCCGAACGGAAGTCGCAATGTGATAGATCCAACGCAGCGAGAAGGCATATAATTCCGGTAGGCAGGCCGATGGTGCGGCGACGTAGGCCTTTGAAGATTGAACGAGAGTGACTTGGTTCATGGGGCAGAGCAATGGCTTCCCCGTCCCACTACCATATACGTGGTGACGGGACAGTCTTGCAAAACCCGAGGGAAAAGAACCTTGGAAGTCCAAAAGCAGCTTCAAGCCACAGCCCGACAAAGCCAGGAAAAGAAGCAGACACGAAACGCTGGAGACAGTCAAGCGAACGGTCGATCATGTGAGGGTTACCCGTTGGGAGAGCCAGATAGTAGGCCCATTGAAGTGGGCATCGCTTCAATCACTATTGTGGAGGCTTACCTAATCGAGGAATTATTGGGCAATTCTTTGTACAAGAGGATGGACATTCACAATGTGCACTGTGTGGCGTTCTGCATGGTGTGTGCAGGGTATCATGAATCGCTCAACTCTGATCGTACAGCTCCACTCCCATCACTCCACCGGGTTGTTCCCTCTTGTTCTCCTCAAACCAACGCACAACCTCCTCAAGTCATGCTCCTACCCCCCCTGCTAGGCATAGCAATCTCCACCAGCCCCTCGCCTTCTTCTTCTTCTTCTTCTTCTTCTTCTTCTTCTCCTTCTTCTTCTTCTTCTTCACCTTCTTCTTCACCTTCTTCTTCACCTTCTTCTTCACCTTCACCTTCTTCTTCACCTTCTTCTTCTTCTTCACCTTCTTCATCCTGATCTTTCCCATGCTCCTGGCCCCGCCTACCCAATTCAACAGGCCTGGACGCACCCGCAGATTCAGTGCTCCTAAAAGATCCTCTCAGTTTCTCCTTCTCAACCGGACTTAGGACCTCGCCTTGTTCCTGATCACCACTACTGTTCGAATGCTCCTCATCCTCAATACCTTCATCAGCTTCTTCTGAAGGTGCGACCATTTCGCCCATCTCCTCGTCTTCGTCCTCGTCCGTTTCCAGTGGAATCCTTTCCTGACTCGTGGTCGCTTCCAGTGGATGATGCCGTTCCCCATTCTCCGAACTGGAACTGTTCTCATCGTCTTCTTCCGCTTCCGCTGGCGAGGGATTCTGGTCCATCTCTGCGTCCTCGCCACCAGCAGCATCACCCCTTCCTCTGGAGCCCGTTGAGAATAGCGAAGTGAGACCCCTGCTCACAGAAAACCCTTGGCGAGTGTCTGCCGAAGGTTGGGCCTTCTTGTCCCTCCGTCCACTTGAGGTGATATCCTCTTCTTCCTCATCAAGGGTAAACGGATCACTCGCGTCGCCTTCATCATCGCGGTCGCCAAGACTTGCGAAGGGGTCATCGGAACTGCGTGCAGCTGCTTCTTCTGCGGCGGCTGAGGCTTCCTCAGCTTGCTGTTTGTGAAGGGCCAGGCGAGCGGCAAGTTGACGACGAGCTCTGGAAGGAGGGATATTGAGAGGTGCCGGTGGTGGTGGGATCAGAGGAATGGGGCCGTCGCTCTGTAGAGAGGTAAAGGTTAGCGGCACGATATACTTGAAAGACGGAATTGGCAAACACCGCAGCACAAAAGGTCTGTCACGATGGTCAAATGGTGTGACCGCGATCAACACCATCACTTCCCACCAGAGTGACCAACATCTCGGACAACATCAATCAGCTCACAAGGCTGTGACGGCGGCAGGCTCATCCCCATAATTCAGAAGCGCTGTTTGCAGACAAAACAGAATGCTGCCGCACTTCGTAAAACACAGTAGGGCCTACCAACCTCAGCTCTTGCATGCGCGGCATCCCACTGTGTCATAGATCACTCATAACAACATCTTCAAGTTCAAAAGCATTGTTACCCACATTTTCAGTCACTCCAGTATCAGCAGTCGACAAAGCTGCCGCTACTCGGGATGAATCTTCTTCCTCCGCTTCATCCATCTCTTCGTCTTCGTCATCGCTGGAACTGCCGAACCCACTCAGCAGGGAGCCGCTCCCGGATCCGAACGCAGCGCTTGATGCACTGCCGTTGTTGGAGAGCTCAATGCTATCGAGGCCTTGTTGACCACCAATGCCCCCGTTCAAGCCCGCATTGGCCAGCGCGGATGAATTTCCAAATCCTTGACTTGCATTCACAGCATTCAGCACTGCCTGCCTTGGCCCAATGGACATGTCAGGCCTCACGCCACCAAGAATAGCATTATCACGTTCTCTGGTTTCAGACAGGATTTGCTCGACATAGTCGATCCAGGGCTTTTCCAGGACTTTGTCCATGACGGTCTGTGATAACAGTTCTGCCGGATGCCTTTCGCTGAACTTTACTACCTCTTCAGCAACGAGTGTGAGATGACCCATATAGCCTAACCTCATGTTCTTCTTTTGCTGTGCTTCATCACTTCTTCTCTGCCCTTCGACAATCTGCTCTGTAATTGATCCAGATTCGAAGAGGTTGATGGCAACCGATCTATTGTAGCCTCTTTCCATTGGTCCGTTGAATACCTGCTGCACTACGTCATATACTACGTTGTGAAGGAAATTGTTCCACGGAAATCGAAAGAAAAACCTCTGTATAACAGTAAGTAGACTATATTTTGAAAACAGATAAAGACAACAGACCAATATCGTGGGAACCACCTTATTTTCCACAAACATAATCTTCAAATAGTCACCCACAACAGGGTTGCCATCTACATCAGTCTCGATATTCGGATCGGCGGCTGATGTGTTTCCTTCCATGTTGACTGAGCTATCGGCTTCAGTCTGGACTTGCGATGTTTCAACGACGTCTTCTCGAAAGGTCATCGGACTCATTCCGGTATCAGGGCTCTGAACAGTAGGCGTTTTACTAGGATCGGATGACTTCGCAAATAACGGAGCAGGGGTGTCTTCGGGATGTGGCGACAGTCCGGCAGGGCTTGGACTTTCCGCCTTCAAATTGTCCAAAGCAGAATGGACTGGGGAGGACTCTTCTGTTTCATTCGGAGGGGTTGTCATGGCTGAATCCTCAAGACTCACACGTCTGACCTTCTCTTCCAGACTAGCGGTGGTGGGTGATAGTGGACCAGAGCTCCGTATTTCCAGCGGAGACGGAGCCTCAGCTTCGTCGTCCATCTTCTCGACAAGAGTCCTCACCTTCGGTGACAGTGGCTCATCCACGAGATCATCACCCAACTCAAGCTTCGATCTATCCTGGATTTCAGTAAAAGCTTCCTCAGATGTGGCTGAGTCCTCTCCTGTCATAGACTCCTCGCTCTTTTCAGGAGCTGCGACCTTTTCAAACCCATCTTCTTCGCTGCTATTAGCAATGCGCAGCTCTTCGGTGGACGCTCCGACGACTGAGGTGTTACCATTTGCATATCCAGTCGACTCCTCTGAAACGTCGACAGCGGAATCTTCTTCCTCTTTGTGAGGCGCAAAAGCTCCTGCCGCCCGCAATCGATCTCGCTCCGCGTCACGTTGGTGAATGAATTCCTCACCACCCCGCTCATTGAGTAAACCCATGTTGCTGCAATGCAGAAGCTCTGCCATCAATTCGCATGTCTTGAATCTATCAAAACCCAGGGGCTCAATCTCAGTGCCCCAGGCAGAGCTCAATTTACCCCTTTCAATGATCTTCGTTTTCTCACCATCAGTAACAGTGTGCATCGAGCTAAGAATTAATTCCATAAAATCCGGAACGTGCTTTGCAAACATTCGTAATAATGTTCCGAGGTAAATAGGATCATGGTTTGTTGGGGGGGCATCCGGATTATGGCCGTTTTCTGGGTCATAGTCCGAATTGTTTTTGCGAATGACTTCAATTACAATGCCGACGCCAACAGTCAGTGGATTGCCGCCATGCAGCATCGAGGTTATTAGAGATTCCATGCAAGGTTCTGACACGAGCTGTCTTGTGAGACTGTTTGGTCCGATGCATGATTGCTCGTTCTGGGATGCGTTGGCGGATATGGTAATAATGGCTTTTAGGAAGTCGCCTGCTGAGGTTTGCGTTGACGATGGGGAGTCGGGCGAAAGGTAAGAAAGAAGGGTCGGAATCAAGTCTTGGGACTGCAGCCACTGTTATCGCGTTAGCAAGCCATCCTGGAATGCCATCTCTGCCTCTTCTTACATCTACAATGCCCTGCCCGCCTTCCGCTTTTTCAAGACTTATTATCTTGAGTAAAAGATCCATAACCATTGGACAATCGACATGTTGTAGCATAGCCGGGACAGTTCCCGGAGAAGATTTGAAGAAGTCCAGCATTTCCTCTGTTTTCTTCTCCAACAGCGTTTCATTAACTTTGGTGAAATATCCAGCTTGGAGAGGATCTAGGGGTGGAGGTCTTTTTAAGAAGTCCCAGAACTCCTGGAGATGTGGAGTATTGGCCATCAGAGCTTCAAGTATTGACCATGTCTCAGAAGACAGCACTTCACATGCAACATAGGCATACTTGAGCCTGAGTTTCTCAGCCTTTCCTTGTTCTTCATCGCTTTTCTCGGTGTCCGGCGAAGTTTTGATGGTCAGGTCTTTCCCTTTCCCTTTGTCGTTGGCAGGAGTCTCTCTTTCTTCTTCCTCGCCGTCTTTCACCGCCGGACCTGGTGCAACAACATACTTTAGCAATCTCTGCAGGGTGTTTTCATCCCGCAAGAACTCTATCAGCTTGGTGTTATGTTGTTTCAGCTCTTGAATGAGATCGGACTCGTCTAGGAGCTCTTCGAGTGTGACATCGGATTTGTCAAGAAGGGTGTCTATCGTTGAGATATTGGCGTAACCGCCAAAACGCCAGAACATATTGTTTGACTAAATGCAGCCCTATCCGACCTGCCAGGTCATGAAGCTATATTTGTTACTGTCTATCTCCAGGCGGAGGTGGAGGAGTTTTTGTACACTGTTTTCACATGAAGTCAGATCGGTAGCCGGAAAATGGAAATTCGTTAATCGTCGTCTTGATCTTGTTGCAGAATTGAATCAGTGCGTTCACGCAGTCCAGCGCTAGATAGATGAAATTATCAGCATTCGCTTCCAGGGAGGTTCTTGTTGGGAACTGTATCAGACATGTGCGCCATTACCGAAATCGTTCAGTTACGCACACGTAGAAACGGAAGACAACGGGATCGTACCTTACACTCCAAGAGAATGACAAGAAGAGAATTCGCCGATTATGAAAGTATGCTTCAGACCATCACACTCGTAGGGTTTGGGGCCGGTCGGATGTTGCGCAGCTGGATAGGGAATCCAGTGTCCGGAGGTTGGTCGCGCGCGACGGAGCACAAGCTTCACTTCCTACGAACGACCCCACAGCTCAGTAGTCGACCACACACGGAGGACTGTGCGAAAAATGTAGTTGTGAAAGGCTGCTTGACCGTGAGACAGCACAAACAACGCGATGTTGGTAGGGGCCGAGACTGTACCACGCAACCAATTCCGGTAGCCATGTTCTCGTCCCCGCGACAGCCTTGATTCGTCATAGGAACCCCCTTTTCCTTTCGAGGCGGCGGCATTGTCAACAGCGATCTAGAATGACCTTTGCGCTCGGTACTCAGACGTCACACCTCGACTGTCCAAGCTTGAACATCCACGACGTACAGAACTTCAGGTGCCAGGCTCACTAGAAGTTCCGGCGAGGAGAAAGGCTTCTGCCTGAAAGTCACGATATCGTCTTGTCGCTCTCGTCAACTACGTCTTTGACTCCTTCATCCTCAGTCTAATCAGTAGAATATAGCCATGAATCGCCTCTTTGGAGCCAAATCCTCCGCTCCAAAACCCACCCTCAACGGCGCCATCTCGAACGTCGACACCCGCATCGAAAGCATCGACGTCAAGCTTGCCAAACTCAACGCCGAACTAAGCACCTACCAATCCAAACTGTCTAAAATGCGCGATGGCCCCGGCAAATCCGCTCTCAAATCCAAAGCACTAAAGATCCTCCAACGACGCAAGATGTACGAATCTCAGCGCGACCAGCTACAGCAACAGTCCTGGAACATGGAGCAAGCGGGCATGATGCAAGACAATCTCAAGAACGTGATGACAACTGTGGATGCGATGAAGACGACGAATAAGGCGCTTAAGCAGCAGTATGGAAAGGTGGATATCGATAAGATTGAGAGGATGCAGGATGAGATGCAGGATTTGATGGATGTGGGAAATGACATCAATGAGAGTATCAGTCGGGCGTACGATGTGCCGGATGATGTGGACGAAGCGGAGCTGGATGCTGAGTTGGAGGCGTTAGGAGAGGACATGATGTTTGAGCAGGAGAGTGGTGTTGGGGAAGGTGTGCCTGGGTTCTTGCAGGATGAAGTGGCTCCGCCCACGTTCGTAGATGAACCACCAGAGCAAGGGAAGCTGAAGGAGGTAGCCGGGGGTGTTGGATGACGGAGAGGGTTGGCATCATACCGAATTGGGTCTCGATTGTTTTACCATATGATAAGGAGTTGGGGTTCTCGAAGGTCAGCATTCGGGTGGAGCGTCCGTGAATCAAATTGGCACTTCCAACAGCATATAGCCGGTTCTGATGGGGTTTGACAATCGAAATTGTACCAAAATGGTTGTAATCTATCTTGTAGGCTGGCAAATCAGGTCACCTGGCTTGGCTCTCTCTTTTGATACAGATAGTACACATGCTCGTGGCGTGCAAAATATGTACATCGCTATTCTCTCACTACATTCGCAGAACGCGCGGAATTCTGAAGCTCTCGATATTTAGAGTTTCGCCCTTGGTGGCTCCAATGTCGGCATCAAAATATCTCTGATATCGCTAGCAGCCTCATTCAGGTAGAAGCTCATCCGCTCAGATCCGAGATGCTTGCAGACGACGTTGAATTGGATGCTGCCATCCAGTTAACAGAGATTCGGTTTCTTTTCACTGAAGCTGTGCTTACCTGTTCTCGTTTATCATATAAGCAATACCCCAACCCTGGTCGATGACTTGGCTCCATCCATAGCCATTGAAGAATTCGCTGCTCAGCTGACTGCTGCTAATATACCAGGTACTGCTGTAGGTGTATGCCGGATCTTTGAATAGCTCTGGGGTCTCCTCTCCCTCCTGAATCAGCTTCTTCAATCCGAATAGATGTCTATCTACACCTCGTCCGTCGCTCGCATCAGCAATATACTTGATGTGGGCATGCACGGCGGCTCTGAAAAGCTTTTCGCATTCTGCGGGTCCAATTTTTGGATCTGCCATCGCGTTGCAGAATGCAACGGACTCATTTGACACGCTTCGGCAGGTTTCGGTTCGACCTTGTTGGAATTTTCGAGTCGCGGCGGATTCATAGGTCGGTCGATTTTTGGCATACATCTTGTGATACGCAAGCTGGATGACCATTTGCACATATGCGTCAGGGCTGCATTTGAACTTCTTAATCAGACCTTTGCCGTAACTTTGATAGGCTTGGACCTTCAGCTCGTGTTGTGCAATAACCTCTTGGAAAAGTCTCTGTGCGGTTGCGACATCATTTCGGACCTCAGGATTGAGCTCAAAGCGAAGAGCAGTAGGTTCAGCGAGGTTGGATCGCACTGAAGGGTTTCCAAAGTCAAGTCTCTCGCCGAAAACCAGAGCGTTGACAGTATCGCAGAGTCTGTGAGTTGGGGTGCCATCCATCATAGAATGCTCGCCGATGAACCCAGCGGTGCCGTTATCGTTTATAATGAACTCGCATGGCTTGTCAAACCATCGATTCGCACCATCGCCATGCCAATAAGCATGAGCCCGCTCCTCCAGTGTTATTGGCGCGGAATCGTCGAGGCAGACTATAAAGCTCGAGGATTCAATCGCTCTGAGTGCTGCCGCATTCGCTGGAGAGGCGTTCAGAAGGTTGATCCGTGCGGATGCTGCAGCGTCCCGAGGAAGGGTAGTAAGCGCCCCAATAGCGGGAGATTTTGCGGCATTTTTGTAGATACTGCTAAATTGTAGTTCGAGCTCCGAAGTAGTCAATTGCTGTCCACCCACGTGGGTTGGCACTTTGAAGAATTGGTTCTTTCGAATTGCAACGATGTGTTGGTTTTCTTTCCAATCAAATTTGGCGGGATAGTCCACTCCTTCCGCGGCAACCCGTGAGCTGTTGAACATGTATTGGTAGCTGGACATGGCGATGGGCTGCTTCCGCATGTACTCAGGCTCTAGAATCCCTTCATCAACCTGGTGTTGAAATTCCAATGCGGCAGTGGTGATGGCGGCAGCCCGCTTTGCCGGATTCCTCCGTCTTCTGTCATCACGGAAAGAATAGAAGTACGAAACGTAAGGTACAACAGGATCACGGTAGGCAAGATATGCGGCTTCATTCCACCAATCAGCGATCCAATTCTTGTGCTTTGGGTCGTCTCGACGGGCTACCAAGCGCCTTTGCAGGGTTCGTGCAAAAGAATTGGGTTCGAGGAATTTCTTGACGGCAACCTCAGTTCTCGAATATTCGTCGGGTTGAAGGAGAGGATGCACAGATTTCAGATAGCGTTTCGCTGTCTCTTCGAGAGAGGGGACGGGCAAACGGGGCAGGGAGTCTTCGAACCGAAGCATCATGCCTTTAGATTTATCCTCACGGTATCCTGTTACGCCATGGTTTGAGCACTCGTCAAATATACATATGGTGGAGAGGCAGTGTCTGACCTTCTGGAACTGTAGATTGTTTCCGTTTCGCGGCGGGCGCCATGATTGGTTTCTGCTCGAAGTCAGGATGAGATGGTAGTGACATAGCAATCAGAGGCTTACTTCGGATCTCGTCGCGCGTACAAGTAATGAGACCGCTGGGCGACTTCTGCCAACTGCAGAGAACATGCCCGTCGTTGCAGGGAGCAATCGTGGTGGGAATGCTCTGCCTGAGATGAGGAGCCTGGGAAACGTATGGACCTGACGCGGAATCCTTGAAACGGTCCTCGGCTCATGGGAAATTCAAATGCGGTACCACAGGAAGATCTGGCAGTGCAACTCCAGAGGGAGAGATGGGCAAATGGAACATTTTCGGATATGCGGAGTGGTGAATCTGATACCGAGCGACCTCCGTGCCGAGGCTGATGCAGCGTTGGCCCACACTCGCATGCAGGAAACCGAGTGACAGGAATCGTCCTGTGTTTTGACCGTCCCCAGATCATTTTCTCTGGACAGGTCCCTCGTCTGGGGTGATCAAGCATTTATGTACAAGAGGACCAATCGACCCGTTGCATCTAACTAGTCGCGAGCATATCTACTCCATATATTCATACCTTCGGCTGCACCAGGCTTTCCTGATATCCCATCTCCTTCTTGCCAAGTCTCGGAGGAATCCAGGGTGATGAGATGTCGCATCGTAGGTCTGCCGTGTGGACAATTCCACGGCTTGTCAATCTCACCCATGTGAGAGACGACGGTCCTCATCTTTGCCTCTGTCAGTGGTTTGCCGATCATGATACTCGATCGGCAAGCTCGCATCGCAAACATCTTCCTGACCTTGCTAGGTCTAGGGACCAACGACAACTGGCTGGAACCAGGGGATTCTGCAAGAAGATGTAGAAGCTCTTCCAAATCTTCAAGTCCGAAGGTGATCTCTTTGCTCAATGGAAGGCCGATGAGTTTGCATTTTTGGCCGATTGGCTCATCATCACTTGTATCGACGGTGACAAGGAAACCATTCTTTTCCAACGCAAAAGAATTCTCAATTAGGATCTCCTCTTCCACAGCAGTCAAATCTATTTGTTTAGGGCGGACGAGTCTTTGATTGCCAACCACGGTTTCTTCTTGTAATTTTTCGAAATTATACTTTTCATCCGAGGCATGTTGGTCCACGATGAACAACTCGTCGGTTTTTCGAGTGCCAGATCCACCTACATTGGCGTCTGATGAAGTCCTCACGGCTAAGATAAAGCCTAGATTGAATTGCCCAACGATGTGCATATTCGCGAAATCGATCTTGGAAACAGTGAGGGCCAGACGGTCCTCCTCATTTCGTCTATCATCGGCGCAATCTTCCTCAGCTAGCGTTATGCCAACTCGTGGGATCTCTGCGATGTTCAGCTGCCAACAGCTTGTCAACTCCTGCACTTGCTCAATTGATGTTGAAGTCGTGACTTGGACGCTGGTTGTGGAGTCCTTCTGCGATCCACTTTTGACAAATTTCTTCTCATGCCGGGAATTGTTCGCCTTGAGCGAAGTCGCTTTCTCCTCCGCTGCACGTATAAGCTCAGCTACTCTGGCGTCTTCCTGGGCCTTCCTCTCGGGTTCATCACGGTATGCATCATCCGTGTCAAATTCCGGAGACTGAACTGATCTCACATTGTTGCTCCCAGCATCATCACCGTTTTGACCCTCATCATCATCATCCTCCGCTGACCCTATCAAAGACGCATTCTCTTTTATTGACTCGTCAATGTCCGAAGCAAGATCTTGGCTTTCATCCCCTGATCCAGCTTCATTGGTACCTTCTAGGTTCATCTGTCCACTTGGAGTCCCTGGACCAGCAAAGCCTCTTAATCGTTGAGTGAAGGTTTGGGTTGATGCAGGAGCAACGGATTTGACCTTCGATTTCTTGGGCCCTGTTTCTATTCTTCTGGAGTTTGGCGTGTGTGGTTGACTTCCCACAAGAGTAGTTATCGTCTTGTCCCCAACAGTGATCGTGGCAATCTCTACTGCTGGTCGAGTCGGTCTGATTCGGTCGAAAGCATTCTGGACGGCATTATTCCGCGGAGGTGAGACAATTACTATGGAAGGTGGCGCTTCAGTCTGTTCTGTTGCCGGATCGGGCACTGCCTGCTGGTCGGCAGCTTCGATTTGTTGTTCTACAAGACGCAAGGTGGAGTCTCGCATATGGATGTCCTCTGCACGCTCTACATGCCCATCGTCCGAGATTTTGTCCATGTCTTCCAGCTCTGCCATGTCGTCGTATTCGCCGAACCTATGAGCATATTTGGCCTCTTCTTGCAAAGCCTTGGCGAGATTCTTCTTGCTTCTGGACCTAGAGGCCTCCAACACCTCTGCCTTTGGCTCTTCTCTCGTGCTCGATTCGTTTCTGAGGAAGTCATGCAGCAGGGTCTTCTCTTCAGCACTTTGATGTTGGGTAGAAAGTTCCTTCGATGGTGTTGATGCTCCACCCGATGTGTTGCCATGTGTGGATGCTGCGGTAGATCCATGGGCAATTGTGAGCTGCTTGCAGGCAAGCAGACGGGAGGTTTGAACCTGGGAATGCGGCACAGTCTGTTCTTGCTGATTGAAGAGCTCTATCAACGAAGACTTGAGGGCCTCCAACAGGGCCAGGGAATCATGTAACATGATGGTCCGTTTATCTGGGGACACATTTACATCGTAGGCATTTGTATCCATCTCAAAGTCTGCCAATATGAACGGCGACTGCAAAACGTTGAACGACTTATAGACTTCATTGAAAGTTTTAGCGATCTGCGGTAAGCCACATGGTCTTCCATTGACGAAGAACATCTGCCGGTCAGGAGTTTGTCGGCCTCCCCCAAAGACTGGACGTGATATGTGACCCCTAACGATGATGTTCTTGAGCGTGTCATCTACATCCTTCTTCTGGGAGACAGCCCGCTGGAATTCTAATTGCAGTTCCAGGGGCACAAGAGCTGAAAGCGTTTTGGCTCCATAAACATTCACAATATTTTGCCTGGTCGTCAGATTCGCCTTGGTCGCGAATACCGTAGCACTTTTCCCCTTCACCATAGCGCTTTTGACTGTCAATTTCACGTTTGTGCTAATACATGCATAAGCGTGTAGCAGGCCCAGAACCTTGCCATACTCTTTTTTGATATTCTTCGTTAGTTCAATCCTTCGAACAGGCAATTGTTCGAAAAGTCCTTCAACCACAGCTGTCGTACCTCTTTGAGCTGCGACCACAGTGACATCTTTCAACTTTCCGGATGGTTCGAAATCTAGCCTCTTCCCCTTGGGAGCTTCGTCTGCCAATGCAGTGATAATGTAGAAGGTGGACAAGGCGCATAGCGACGACAATGCCTCGCCTCGGAATCCAAATGTTTGCAGTGACGAAAGATCATCATAGCTTGCTAACTTAGACGTGTAGTGTTTGAGGGCCAGACTCTGGTAGTTTGAAGGGGAGATCCCACTCCCATTATCCTGTACTTCGATAGAATCAAGTCCGTTGTTCTTGAAGCGAACTTCTAGACTTGTTGCGCCAGCGTCGAGGCTGTTTTCGACGAGCTCTTTGACTACCGAGCAAAGATCGACTATAACTTGTCCCGACTGGATTTGATGCACTGAGCGTGCCTCGATGGGCTTGATGGTTGCCATTTTCACCCATGATTGGCCGTAGAATAGATCGCTATCGAGATTCAGAAAGAGAAGATAACATATGCAGCATCACACAGGAGCACGCATTGCCTTGCTATCTTGCTTCCTGATCCTTACAGCAAAGATTCCGGCACAAAGGACACGGCTACACTTCGCGAAGATGGAAGTTGCGGAACGCGTATCACACAAGAGTGAAGTTGTGCTCGATTCAGATACAATGCCAAGATAATTTGCACGTGACGCTATCAGATATCTTGGGCTTCACCGGAATCCGTAAAGAATTGTCCGCCGACACATTGAACTATTATTGGCTTACCATTTGTCTTGCGGAAGCTTTTGCTTTGCAGGAAGCTGAGTTGCGAAGTCTAGAGTTCATTTCTTCTGACATGTTTCACTACCTTCGTCTATACCTTGGGAAGACATCCATTTTTTGAGGAGAAGCGCTTTGAAGTTGCTTAGCAAGGCAGGTCATCAAAGTCGAGATGCTGGACCAACTACCAACCGAAATTATCCACAACATAGCGTCCCATCTCCCTACTGCATCCTCTATTATTAGATTCTCTCTGACCAACCGGAAACTGCATGCACAAATCTCTGGTGATCAATATGCTACTTTCAGGTCGTTCGTGCAAAAGAACTTTTCAACGATTAGAACTCCTCCTTATTGGAAGGAAGCTGCATGCATACTCACGACTCGATCACGGGCTTGGGATCGAAGGGCCTTCATAGCAAAAGCACTGGAACCTCCTGCAGATCGACTCAACCCGTTGTATTATGAGAGAGCAAGAGGCCCAAGCATCGGTTACGCACCAGTAATAGACAGCTACGAGACATGGCACGGTTCGCAGTGGGCCGATAGACATGAAGTACTCGTGTGGGGAGCTGCGGGGCGGCTGATGATGCGTGTCAATGAACCAGATTCAACTACATGGCACGCACATAGAGTTCGTGATGACCACCTACCACAAAATGACATTCTGGGCGTACGCCTCCTTCGACCAAATCAAAGGAGATCTCAGACGGGAGAAGAGTTGATACTCAGACGAGCCAATAAGCAAATCACGAAGCTCGTACTAAATGTCGACCATGATGAGATTCAGGACCGGACGCTCTTCGACACCATGGGTCTTGCCGTGGAAAGTATGGATGTTAGCCATGGTTCCAAACCCCTGGTAGCTGTCTGCAACCCGGGGTCAATCCAAATCTTTGAGGGAACCGCCAGTGAGCAGCTTGCCAAACCAATTTCCACATTGACCATCCAGCAGAACCTTGTGTACAAGCATCGCAAACGCTGTGCCACGTTTCTCGATGACGAGCGATTAGCTGTGGGTATCCAATATCTAGAGGGACAAAGCATTGCGCCAATAAATACCTACCGTATCAGGCCTGACGGATCTTCTACGTTCCCAGAATACTGCATGCCGTCTAGCAGCGGTCATAGTTCGTTCAAAGGTCAAAACCGTACCAACGCAAATGTTATTGTGCCCCTTGACGATGTGTCAAGCCTGAGTGGTCGAGCTGGAGAGGTGTTCTTGTCAGGTTGGTCTGATGGCATCGTCCGACTCTACGACACAAGAGCCCTTACCAAGTCCAGCATTGACTTCCAGGATCCCGTCGATGATGGCAAAATCCTGTCTCTGCTACCTGTAGGCCACGAAAGGTTTCTTGCCGGCAGTGTGCAAAATGCCTGCTTGAAGACTTTCGATCTTAGAATGCCAGGCTCCAGAGTATACTCGTACCTAGATGCAGGATCATCGCCGTCACCCGTCTCAGCTCTTGGTATCGGCCACGGTACTTCTTCTAAAGAGGCGCGTCCCCCTCGGCAGCATGGACCCGTTGACGATGCAATCAGCAGACAGCTCAATATCTTCCTTGCCATACGAGTCCAATGTCCCATGCGATTGTGGCAGCCTCTGCCCAAGCAGCATCACAACAATCTGCCCCGATATAGAGGCGCTGTATACTCCCTATCATCACCATCTCCTTCTTCACCTACCGTTTACGCCGGAGTAGAAAACCACATTATACAACTGGATTTTGTGTCAACAGATGACATTCAAAAAGGTCGACAAAATCTATCTGCATTCGGGCTCGATCTTGGAAAAGGAAGCAAAGAGCAGATTCTCAACCTCTCATGTTATGAAAGACCACGTGCAGGTCACGAAGGCACCGACACACTGCTGCTGAGAAATCAGGTAAATTGGAATAGATCTAGATCAGAAGGCGGACTGACGGAAGCCGGTTGGGATGAGAGATGGAGACTGATTACTCGGGATCGCAGAAATCCTTCATGGCGTAGACACAACATAGCGTAATAGATTTATGTCAAATATAGAAATAGATATCATCATTCTGATCGAGCTCTTGGCTGCAGTCCCATTCTGCCAACCCGGCAGAACGTCGGGTCAAGCACGTATTCGCGGACGATCTTTTTCGAGCATCATGGAATCATTCTCGTTCTCCTTACGAGTCCTACCAGTACTGGAGACATCTCACTCCCCACATTCAACCAAACCAATACTCACCAAACACATTCCCACACAACCCACAACCCAATAATGATCCACGCCCCACCCAGCACATCCCACCACCTCCGCTCGCTCTACCGCGCCCTCCTCCGCGAACTCCCACCCCGCCCTACCATCTCTCAAACCCCCCTCCGCCACCGCATCCGTGCCGCCTTCACTCCCTCCTCTGCCTCCCCATCCCCCGGCTCCCGGACTGCGCAGCAGCAGCTCCAGGAGGCCGAGCAATTCATACAGTACATCCAGGCGCAGCGGATGTATGTGAGTCTGCTGGAGAGGTACAATCCCGGGATGGGGGTTGTGGATGAGGAGGAGAGGGTTAGGTTGACGGCGAGGAGGGTGGGGATGGAGATGCCGAGGGAGTGGTATGAGAAAAAGGAGGAGGGGGATTGAGAGAGGAGGGTATGCAATTAAATGGATGGAAGGGTTGGATGGATGGCTACGGCAAATTGGACTGGATGTCGCCAGCTGACGAAGAGACGATGCGGCCGATAGCTTTTGATTGCTGGAGCCTCATCTGTCTATCCACACGGAGAGCTGCTTCTGATATGGGGTATGGCACCAGAACGCTCTACGATGCCCAAGCTCGAAAGCTTAAGAAGAGAAGAGGTCTGCGTCTACGCAAAACGATCACGGCAGAATCTCCAGCCTGCGCCCAGCGGAAAGCTGTTCATGAGTGTATCTGAGACTATTTGCCCAACGACGGTTGACTCGATCATGCTTTCACGACTTAGAGGCACGGAGCCATCGCATTTAATTGGTCACGGGCGCTTGGCGCAAGGAACAGAGGACATGATGGATAAGGGACTCGAAAACACACAAGGCAGCGCACTTGTCGTCAACAAGGTGATAGTCTCCACAGGAAAGAGACGGCGGAAGACACGGGAGTAGACTTCGCGACTCTGGTTCAACTCAAATCTCAAATACAATCTTCTCTGCATTAGTATTGCTCTGTTGCTTCTGTAGACAGCGAATTCGAAATCCGAGCAAGTCTGTTATCTCGAATATCCGGGACATGTTCATATCTTGGCACTTCGCTTCGAACCCTAGAGAGAAATTCTGCCCTTCACATACCCGCCGCCAGCATCAATCCATATCCAACGGTGATGATGACAGCGAATGCCATGATACTGCTAGGAATACCGCGGGTGATGAAATGTTTGACGCGAAGATAACGTTGCCCTGTCTCAGGAACTTCCATCATAATGGCAGCTATGTCCGTGTCAGCAAACATGCCTCAGGCGATGGGTGCGATGCAACCTACTCATATTCGGAAAGCCACTAGTGGGCAACCCCATGGCCGCCGAAGCCATCAACACACTCCCCATCACGAGGAGATTCGGATGGGGTTCCTTCATGTGCGCACCAACCTGCTGTACCAGCGGCAAGATGATCAAAGCAGCCACCGTGTGGCTAATGAAGGTGGCGACGACAAGAATGAGACCCGCGAAGACGACCAGCATGCCATAGACACTGAGATGCGAGACCTTTGCTGTGATTGCCTGAGCAATCGTGTGCAGGAGGCCAGAGGAAGAGACGGCCTTGCCGAGAGATAGGCCGCCAGCGGCGAGGATGATGATGGTCCACAGGAAGTTGTTGAAGTCTTCTTTGGTGAGGATGCCGGTGCCGAAGAAGAGGGCGAGGGGGATGACGGCTATTACTCCCATGTCGCCGAAGACGGATTCGAGTTGGCGGCTGACGCACCATAGGACGATGGTCAGGAGGGTGACGACGATGATGAAGTATTGGACGCCATTAAGTTTGTCTTTCATTGGACGGATTGGAACGATTGTAGTTCCTCGGCCCGGATGGAATGAGACTAGGAGGAGGATCCAGATAAAGAGGATCGAGATGATGCAGACTGGTAGAGCGATGAAGAACCAGATTCCCCAGGATGGAACAGGGGACATGTTTTGGAGAGCAATGAGATTTTGAGGTGATGCGATGGGAGAAGCTGCGCCGCCGATGTTTGACGCGAGAGCGATTCCAAGGATGAGTGCCTTCGAAAAGTGAGAGTCGGCAGGGAGATTTCGAAGCATGGGCTGAATGATGGAGAAGCACAGGACTGGTGCTGCAACGTTCGATATCCACATGCTGAGAAACATACCAACGAACATGTTTGTGATCAACACGGTTCGTGGTTTCGTGCCGGCTTTGCTCAGTACATATGTAGCCATCATTTGGGCAATGTCGTATTTCGATAGAGCGGCAGCAATGGCGAAACCGCCCAAGAGTAGCATGATAACAGGTGTCCACATAGCAGCGAATACTGCTTTAGCAGCCTCTTTCGATCCTAGTCGATGATGTGGTTTCTCTTCCGAGAGCATGATTCGGAGGACGACGACCAGGAACGGTACAAGAAGAGAAGTGACGAACAAGGGGACAGATTCTGTTGCCCACAGCAAGCTCACAAGTACTAGCATTGCCAGGCAATTTTGTTGTTCTGGCTTCTTCATGATGGGTACAGTAAGAAGCACAATGAAGATCGCGATGATAATGACCAGGGCAAAAAAGGTGGAGCTAAATAGCCACCTCGGGCAGCGATAACGTCCAATAGGAGTGAAAAGCTCTTTGGTCTCTCCGAGGTAGTGATCATCACCTTGTAGTCTTGTCTTCGAACCATCGTTATCCCCACCCAATAATGTTTGCTTGATGCCGAAATTGGCAGCTTGAGTCTTGCGCTCGATGCCAATCATTTCCCTCCAGACAGTATTTCGTTCCCAAACAACATGCTCTCGCAGGTGAAGCCGCAGCTCTCTCCTCGCAAGCGCAATATCTCCCTTGGAGACGATCTCGGCGTATATGGATTCTACCTTCGCTAAGTTGGCATCCAGATTGATCATCGTCGATTGTCTGAAAGGATAAGCTGTATTCACAACCTTTTCCAAGTAGTCTTTTCGAATATTCCGGTCGCAGACCTTGTCGTATTTCTTGGTGGCTTTCTTGAAACCGGTTTGGTTGAGTTGAGTGAACGATTTGAGCTCGCAAAGCGTGACATATATGCTAATGGTTCGCTTCTTCAACGTTATCCCAGAATCATATAAAGCAGACAGCTGGCTCGGGTCGTTGTTGTCCATCTCTAGTGCTAGACTTGGTCTCCGTCGAAGTGGTGGATTGAAAGATTCGGTGGAACTTCTCAGATCTTCTCTAGAGTCGGCGAGTGCGTTTGAATTAGAAGTGCCATCCCAAGCACTTTTGCTCCTCTGCTTCATTGACGGCTTGCGGTTCAATGCATGACTCTCATCAGCATCACTGTCGCTGTCTGCTTGCTCGTCCTCTTCCACAATGGAAGCGCTCATAGTGCTTGCCCGCCGTGTTCGCCGGAAGGGAATTCTGAAAATGCTGCTAGATCGGTTCTGCTTTCGTCGATTCTCAGCTTCAATAACCTCATCCATGTTCGTGCCGCGTGTTTCCCCTTCATACGCTTCCTTATCCTTGATCAGCTGTGAAACCTCGCCGTAGAGCTCGAGCTCTTTCAGGCGGTAGAAAGAGCAAACCCGATCAAGCTCGGAGTCAAGCATGCGCTTGAAAGTAGTATCCGGGTCCAGTGGCTGCCCTGTGAGCAACGGTGATCGCTCCGGATCTTGGCCATCTTGGCCGTCATGACCGCCTTGAGAATTTATTTGCTTCTCGAGGGTATATATGCTAGATTCGAAGTCAGTCGATCATCGTTGAAGGGTCAGATGCACATAAGAGGCGCACAGTTTTTTCAGGTTGCTGTATGAGATGTAGTTGCTGCTCCAGTCTGGGACTGCATTGAACTGAATGCTGTGTGAGAATTTCATCTCTTCGCGATCAGCAAGCGCCCTGAGCTTGCGATTCCACTTGTCCTTCCTTCGTGCCTCCCGGCCGGGCTTTGTGCTGTCGCTCCAAGAGCCAACCCTCTCCCCTCGCGCGAAAACCTCGAGTTCGATGCCAGTATCGACGACACCAAAGTCTGCGTCGTTCAAGAGAGACTGAGACGTGGTGTTTGCAAAAGCCTGCCGTTAAGCAAGCAAGCAGCGTTGGGTAATGCCTGGGGAGCGCATGCGTGCTTACGTTTGCGGAGTTCGACGAAACACGCAGACCTGTGGCAGAGCAGAAGCAGGCGGAGGTCAGATGGACAGAGAGTGTTATATTGAGATAGGGGCCCTGTCCGCGATGCCTCGGTTGCACAGAAACAAGGGAAATAGTAGAATCCTATCCAGAGCACCTTGAACGTGGAGTCGGGGGATCGCGCTATTCGCCCAATCGCGAGTTGCTCCCCTTGCTAAGTCACTGTCGTACGACTCCAGACCCAAACCCTTGGCCCCGTGAAAGCATGCTAGCTGAATCTCTTGGCGCAGTGGGATCTGGGCCAAGGCTTGAGCTCCAAGTGCACGGCTTCTCTTGGAATTGCTGTTCAAGCTTCCATCGTCCACTTGTCACTGCATTGCTCTGAATATTGCGAGGCGCAAACCGGAAACCCAGACACTCGCTCTCACTGCTTGCTACTTCTATCTCCTGCCGCGCACATGGCTCCAGAAATGGAAGATCCCCGGATGACCTCAGTCAAACCACGGATCCGATACAACACAATTGGAGGTGTCAACGGACCGCTGGTCATTCTTGACAATGTAAGTCCTACTTGTAGTTGATGCTAATTCAGGCTCTGACTGAGGTCCAGGTCAAATTCCCACGGTACAACGAGATCGTATCTCTGACCCTGCCGGATGGGTCTGAGAGGTCTGGACAGGTGTTGGAAGCAAGAGGTGCGGTCACAAAGTCCTTCTGGAATCACGCCTTGACTGACCTGTGATTCAAGGCAATCGAGCGGTTGTGCAGGTATTTTGATAACGGATCTGCACCTGGCATCCATACTGACGAGGAAAAACAGGTGTTTGAAGGGACATCAGGCATTGACGTGAAGAAGGTTCGCAGATTCGCCCTCTTGCACCCTTATGCACGTGATTGATCATTGCCAGACCAAAGTCGAGTTCACTGGCCACAGTTTGAAACTTGGAGTCTCGGAAGACATGCTTGGTCGAATCTTCGACGGGTCAGGAAGGGCCATCGACAAGGGCCCAAAAGTGCTAGCGGAGGACTACCTCGACATCAACGGTAGTCCTATAAATCCTTACTCTCGAGTTCGTCGCTGCCTTAGAGATCCTCAGCACCGTCCCGCTTACAGTTGATGCAGGTGTACCCCGAAGAAATGATAGCAACTGGAATCTCTGCCATCGACACAATGAACTCCATTGCTCGTGGTCAAAAAATCCCTATCTTCTCTGCAGCTGGTCTGCCTCATAACGAAATCGCCGCTCAGATATGTCGTCAAGCCGGATTGGTCAAAAGGCCCACAAAGGATGTGCACGATGGGCACGAAGACAACTTTAGCATTGTCTTTGCTGCCATGGGTGTCAACATGGAGACGTCTCGCTTCTTCACCCGAGACTTTGAAGAGAACGGATCTATGGAACGAGTCACGCTGTTTCTCAATCTTGCTAATGACCCTACCATCGAACGTATTATCACCCCTCGACTTGCTCTCACTACTGCAGAATATTATGCCTACCAACTCGAAAAGCATGTTCTCGTCATTCTCACTGATCTGACAGCTTATTGTGACGCCCTACGTGAAGTTTCAGCAGCTCGAGAAGAGGTTCCAGGTCGCCGTGGCTATCCGGGTTACATGTATACTGATTTGTCCACCATCTACGAAAGAGCTGGCCGTGTCCAGGGTCGAAATGGTTCTATCACTCAGATTCCCATCTTGACCATGCCCAACGATGACATCACGCATCCTATTCCCGACTTGACGGGATATATCACCGAGGGTCAAATCTTTGTCGACCGTCAGTTGTACAACAAAGGTGTCGTGCCTCCCATCAACGTCCTGCCATCACTCTCCCGTCTCATGAAGTCAGCCATTGGCGAGAAGCTCACTCGAAAAGACCACGGAGATGTTTCCAACCAGCTATACGCCAAGTACGCTATCGGAAGAGATGCTGCTTCGATGAAAGCTGTCGTTGGTGAAGAAGCGTTGTCATCCGAAGACAAGCTCGCCTTGGAGTTCCTGGAGAAATTCGAAAAACAATTCATCTCACAAAGCCCGTACGAAAGTCGCAGCATCTTTGACAGTCTGGACCTGGCGTGGAGCCTGCTCAGAATCTTTCCCAAAGAGCTCCTCAATCGAATCCCAGCTAAGATCCTGGATGAATTCTACCAAAGGAAAGGTGGCAAGGGCAAGGCGAAGGAGGAGGGTGGCAACAAGGACACCAGGGATAACGAGTCCAAGGCGAACGGGCAAAACGAGAACCTAATCGATACGTGAGTAGGTATTGGTGTTCTGAGTCTGCCATCTGATCAGATAGCATTGTTCACAAGCAGTGTCAGTTCCTGATGGTGCAAGCTCAGAAAGGCTCCAATTCATTCGTAGATAGAACTAGAGCATCGTTCCGGTACGTGCTCGTCATTCATCGCCACGGTCAAGGCCGTCTAGGTAAAGCACAATAGCAGCCAATATCTCTATAGAAGACACGGAACCCCTTCCGCTTCCAGAACGCCTTGTAGATGCACGGTAATCGACCAGGTCATCCAACCTGCCGTCGGAACTACGAAAAGTGTGAACTACGAAAAATCTTCCCCCTGCTCCTCAATCCCGTTCTTCACCTTCAAAAGTAGCGTCGTCTTCCATTTATCCAGCTTACTCAACTGATCATACTGAAACAGCTTATCGGCGAACATTTCCTGCTCGCCCTTCTCCACCGCCTCCGCCAGATCCTGCAACAGCATATTCTCCCTCGTCTGCACAAACGAATTATCCAGATCCCTATAACTCTGTAGCGCACGATTCGTGGCAACCAAATCGCCAGAGGCCAGGTGGCAGATCCCAGCTTTGAGGAAGTAGTCCTTGACCGACCATCTCATCAGGTTGCTGTTCAAGCTGGATTTGGCGACGCTCTCGAATAGTTGGCAGGATTTCGCGTAGTCGCCTTCTAGGGCGGCGAGGTCGGCGACTTTGAGGTAGAGCTTGTTGGCTAGGGCTTCGGCGTTGTCGGACTCGAACCACTGCGCCGCGGTTTCGTAGGCTGCGAGGGCGTGGGCCGTGTCGCCGAGTTCGAGCTCGTAGACTTCGGCAAGATTTTGTTGGTGGGTTGCTGCGCGGCGGAAGGAGCCTTTGGAGGTGTAGTTGGCTATGGCAGTGGTGAGAACTCGGGTGGCGTCTTCGGGGGAGTCTTTGCGGTAGACTTTGAATGCTTCGGTTAGGGTGTTGGCCATGTCGTCTGGTTCGGAGAGTTTCGACTGCTGTATATTGGCGGCTTTTTCGAAAGCGGCACCGGCTTCACGGTCTATAGGGGAAGTCCTTCTGTCAGTACGAAGGTTGCGCGGGCTGCACAAGAGCCAGAAAGTGTGAAGGTCAGACGACATTGCTGGTGAACATACTCTGCTTTTGCATTCGAAAAGCATTGGCTGCTTGTGTATAGAGGTCCGCTGCGTTTTCCCACTTTTCTGCCCGCCCGCCGAACATGCTAAAGCCACCGCTGGCGCTCGACGCCATCTTGTCGGCCTATGCGACAATTGTTAGTCGGCATCGCAAGCTGGATTGGATGCAGGGTGACGTACCTTTTGCATGAGGGCTCGAGGATCCTGAGCCATGGTGGGCAGAATAAAGGAGCCGACTCTGTTACTGGATTGTCGGGATTAGCGAAGTTCGGGTCTTGCAGAAGCCTTTCCTGGAGAATAGTATTGGAGCAGTCGGAGATGTATCTGAGAACGCCTGAAGCGTGGGGTCGTGCGAGCAAGTCGGCGGGATCCTTGGCGTTGTATGTAAGAACGCCAAGATTTAGTCCTGCGACTTCAGGACGTCTAATCGCCACGGCGTTATTTACTCACTTTCTTGCCACACAGTTTACTGACAAATGTGTTCCTAGTAAGCACTGGACTATCCGCCAAATCCTCATTTCTTCTTCCGCTGCCACCAGCTGCGCTCTTTATCCGCGGAGTGGATGTAGGCCAAGTGCTCTCCGGCATCGATGTGAATGGGCGCAGATACGGAACAGCAGCAACAGCAGCAACAGCAGCAACAGCAGCAACAGCAGCAACATCATCTTAACCTATCGTCCTCCATCGTCTTTGTCAGTGACTTTAAATGGCTATCCTACAGCGGCAGGCTCCGGATCCAACCACCTCAACAGAGCTGCGACGGTCAAGAGATGGAGCCTTGCGTTTCGGTTCTTGCTGCGATTGTGTGGTTCTGATGAGATAACCCGAGGTTTGTTACGCGAGTTGGATATTTGTGATGTGCTGTCATGACTTATGGTGTTGCCTTTGGTTCATTGTTGCTATCAGGGGTTTGAGATTGCGATTTCATGGATCCCGCTTGGTGCAGATGGATGTATCTAGGTCGCGAATTCCCAAGATCTGACGTGTTATTTGCACTGAGACGTGTGGTCCGAAGGTTGGCGTGTGACTCTCATCCAGATGGTTCAAGGGAGAGGATATTTATCTAGCTTAGATAGGGTTGTAACCATCCTCTAGTAGGTTATACTTGTTTTCGAATGGATTGCTAAGTAGGCTAGCTGTCTGTCTCCAAGGTTACTATCTGTGTACGTATCAACCTTAAAGTGGAAATAGTTCCCCGATCGACGAAGGACCTGAGTTATGTGTATTGTAGCTCATACAACCCAAAGTGTTATCTACCATTAATGTAAAACGATATCTTGCAGCGTCCCCATCTCCAAACCCTCCCCATTCATGAGCTGATGGATGTAACTTTCGCCAATCAAGGCATAAGTCTTGTCCTTGCCGTGCGGTGGCTGTCTTGCTCGAAGAATAAAAGGCGTGGTAGCACCAGAGAAAATCGCGATAACATCCCCTCTGACGCTTCCCTGCGGAGCTAAGCCTACGTACCCACAATTTGTTGTGAAGAATATCCTCTCCTCAAGGAAGACAGATGGCCAATATAGCCGCCCCTCAGGCGTTGCAGTTTCAGTAGAGCACCTGCATCCATTATGGTCGCAGTGGCTCTCCACCCTCGAATTGTAATCGGCAAGAAACTTTTCGAACCACTTACCGTATTCAGGGGTAGCCTTTCTGCCTTTGCACGTCATGTTGGCAATCAAAGTTCGCCAATATGCCTCGCCTTGTGGAGACTGTTGGTGACCACCGCACAGTTGTATTGTCTCATCCAGCCAGTGTAATACGGCCTTAGTAGTGTCCATGAAAGGAAAAGGAGCCGATACCGCATCCACGGTACCTACTAGTATACCCTCGAGCGTGAGTTCTCTCGTCTTTGCATCTACCTGGACCTTCGGCGTAGATTTACCGGCTGCCAAGAACGTCAATCCGCTGGTAGTCATAAAAATGAACCTTCTCTGTGTACCACGACTCCAATCTGGAACCCAGGAAGGCAGAGAGTCAATGTTCCTTGGCCAACCGATCCCGGCCAGGTGTAGGAAATTAAGGATGCGCCTAGTTTTCAAGACTTGTTGAGTTCTCAGCATGCGCACAACAGATTGTGTGTATATGTCCTCGACCGGGGTTTGGTAATCAGGGCGGAAACGCCAGTTCAACCCATCACGGGTGATGCCAAGAATAGCAAACACTTTGTCTCGTGGATCCGTTGAATCAAAATATAAGGTTTGCCTGAGCACGGTCGGAAGGTCGTCACACCCTCCTTGCTGTCTGAAGTCCCTGATCCTGTTTATCTCGAGGACGCTCCCGAACCCTCTGGGATGCTCAAGAGTCCTCTTGTCCTGGAGCCACGTCCCAAGCTCGAGCTCCCACAGGGTCTGAACGACAGATGCCAGGCAAGACCAATCAATTCTTTTGCCGCTATGGTACAACAACGCTTGCGAAGCCACTGCGTTTTCTTGTACCACCCACACACGCTGAAACCAGGGACGCCGGAGAAGATCGCCTAATGCCTTCCACGATGGGGAAGGATATTGACAAGAGGGAGAATGACGAAGACTCTCAGGACTAATCGACTGATCTAGTCGCTTCAAATCTTGAATAGTCTCAGCCAAACACTTGATAAGTCCCATTGCTAAGGAACTATCAGTCGAGGGCTCGCCCACCCAAGCAATGACTGCAGAAGCAGAATGAAAGATTTCCGTCATCAGCTGCACTTGACTTCCCTTTTCCCGGATGTTGTTCTGGTCGATGCACACCTGGTCAAGCCAAAGCCATGACGGCTTCACCATTGCAGCGACGTTTGATAAGACAGACATAGCTGAAGCGGTAATATCCAAATACTCAAATTGGCTGCACCAAATTCGTTCACAAGGCGTAGGATCCCCCCAGCAATATGATATTGCCGCATAATGATGGGATAAGTCTTCCAAAGAGACACGAATGAAACTGGCACGCATTCGCCCTGATCCCTTTTCGCGAAACGCGTGGAGGAGCCGTATTTGATGAGGCTCATCCAAAGGCGGATATTTGTACAAACGATATCGGCGTTTGAAAATAGTAGAATGGAATTTCATGAAGGCCATGGGCATTGCGGCGAAATAGAATTCTAGCTATGGGACTGGGAATCTTTTAGCCTTCCATTGTATGACAAAGCAAGTGCAACGAACGTTGCGAATACGAAACGTTCGTTGAGAAAAGGATTGAAAATCCAGAAGCTATCTGGAGAAGGAGCCGATAAATATACGGGTGAGGATCCCTCGCACTAGTGCACGTGACACTGCACGTGACAGCAAGCGAGAAATTCCCGTACCGCTGCGCTGCCTCTTCGGGTTCAGCCTCGCCCGATCAGAGAACGCGCCCATGTGCAAAAGGCCCGCCGCTCCTCGATCACATCCGTCGTCCCTTCTCTATTCCTTCCTCTTTCTCTCGCTTCCCTTGCAGAGAACCTCTCTCCTCCCGCCTGCTGCGCCGCCGCCTTAGATCCATCCCTTGTGTCACTGAATGGGGGCCCTCCTTTATTGGGAGTAGTGGCTTGGCCAAAATTCCCAATAAGGCAGGATGCGCCTTCAGTGACACAAGGGACAATTATTTATCTTGTGAACGGATTCGCATAATACTAAAAAGGCCACTATTCTGAAGCGTCTCTTTTTTTGGAAGACAGAGAGATGTGATTAGGGGGGCTTTGTGGTTTATCAACTATTTTGAATGTTGCTGAGTGGTAGCATTTCAGATCCGGCGACCAAAATAACGGCATAAGGTCATATAATCACAAGGTGCAACGGATTTCGAACGCGGCGGCAAAGGCCGGCGGAAACAGCGTCCAATGTCCCGGAAACTAAAATTGTGAGGTATGAGGTAGTCGATAAAACAGATGGGTTGGGTGTCAATCGTGCGAACCTTTCTTTGCCTTGAAGCAGGCAGCGAATGAGAAGGCCGCGCGGCAAAAATTTAATACCGTAGCAAGGCAAGGCAAGGCAGAATTGGTCTTGGCATGCACCGGAAAAGTACTACGTATGAATACCACTTCTACCAGGTATCGAGTCTAACCTCGACGAATGTAAGGATGAAAGTCCTTCTCCGTTTGGGCCAATGGCAGATCAATATAGCTGTGATCCTCGTACAAGGGTTCGGATGGTTTGGGCAGTTTTGAAGGTGTCAGTGATGGATTTTAATTACGTTTTAGGACGGAGAAACACGTGCAAATCGGTACGCGTATGACTCAAGTAGTCATATTGAATCGGCGATCTTTCAACCTACATACAGTAGTACTTACACACTGATATTCAACCCGGGTACGGAGTACATATTATGTCAACTCGTATTTACTTGCCAGTAACGATCCTGAAACAGCACATGTACTTGTGCCTTGCTGCCAAAACCACCCTCCATTCGCTCCCACTGGGAAGCCCCCGCCCCCTATGCCCCCAGCTTTACGTTAGACAAAACCAAAGATACTGGTACTATCACTAGCACTCCAAAAGTACTTGCACTTTCAATTCATCAATCATGCTTTGAGCATGCAGAGTGGCACCAGGAACTACAGGGAGTAGTAATGGGATAACATACAGCTATGTTAGCTAAAGTGAATAAGTATGAAAGAAAAGAAAGTATGAGGGTGTGCGGTCCAATATTAATAGTAGAAACGCCATGGAAACGCCAAGACCGCACCAAGAGATTATTAGCCAGGGCTTGGCATGAGCAGGAAGATTCACGTGACCTGATGTGCTGTGCCAAGGTAGGCCAGGATCATGACAGATCACACCACACCACACCACACTCCTACTAAATCCACACAGACATGACCACCCATTAAACCGTATCAGCATAAGAACCCTTTCTTTTGTCCCGGATACTTCTCCCTTGATTGTCGCCGGTAGCTGCAATGATTTCGCACTTGACGATTTAGTCAGTATCGAATCTGATACGGGATGTGCTCTGCTCTGCACCCCAACTCAACCCGCCCACCAACCAACCTTCGGGGCTGTCTCGTGCTCTCGTTCGAGTCTCCGTCGATCAGTTGATTCAACCGTCGGTCTCGTTGTGGACCGTGACGCCGATGCAGAGTTTGGAGTTTAGTACCCGCGAACTATAGCGGCTTGACGCCAAGCCGGTCTTGAATCTGAGTTTCCTGTCCGCCTACTTATATCTTCCACAATCGTTCTTCTTCTTGCCCGCCTACTTATGCCTTCCACAATCGTTCTTATTTCCTGTCCTTTCTCACTCGAGGACTGAACAACCTCTCAACTAGATCTGAACAAGGTGGCCAGGAGCTCAGAAGTCGAACATGCAAGACTTCAGCGGCTTGAAGCGGAGGATTTTGAGGGTTGCTCCTGACAGCGGCCGTTTTGCACGGGGCAGCGATGATCAAGAGGAATGCACAATGTCGAAAACGCGCACGTGGTTCCCCTTATTCTGAGCCCGTTTGCATTTGCGCCTGGGAAGGGTCAGCCAAAAGACTGAGCAAGTCTGATTGGATCGTGATAAGGTAGCAACACATTCATCATTGACAGCAAGACCGTCTCCGAGAGTCGCTGATCATCAGAGGAACTTGCCTTATGGTCTGTCTCCTCCTTGGCTACTTACTTTTGGAACGATGATGATTACTGGGACACATGATTGTCACATTGATAGCATTGGTTCCCTTCTGCTAAGTTCCAGGGAGTAAGACGACGTAAGTTTGATGACTTCTGAACTTCGATGTTCTTCCGGGGGAAAGGAGTTCTGTTTCGGGAGGGGAGATTCAGAGAGCAAAACCATCAAGGACACAGCGGAGGAGCATGGAGAATTCTGAGAAGCTGTTCTGCAGGCGATTGGGAATGACATGGAATGAAGAAAGAGAACCACAAGCCGCTTGCCTCTACAACATTAAGGCAACAACGGGTCTTTACATCTGAGGTAGGCAAGATGCATGGACTATCAGCTTACGACGCAGTAGGGAAGGTGTCTCGGGCAGCGATCGTTGAGTACGTGGTTCAGTTTCCTGCGAGACCCACGCAACAGTCTAGAGGGAAAGATCGACGGCTTGGATGATTGTGGACCTAGCATGCTCTATGGATGAAAGCGGTATCACTCCCAGCAGGAGCCAACATCGCTACCAGGAAGGGTTTTCTACAGCGAGCAAAATGTGGACAAAAGGAGAATTTGTAGAATGCAAAGCATGAAGGTCCAAGGGAAATGGCAAGAGCCAATAAAATTGCGCTGTGCGAGCAGAAATTTGCCTTTCACGGCTCTCTAGTTCTCTCGTTGTTATATGGTTGAAATGCTGAGATTGAGATCTAGTTCTGTTTGGCCCGATGGCTCGAAAATACGAATGGAGATGGGTGTTAGCCTACTGGCAATCTCCTCCTCTTGCTCAGAACCTGTCACCTGGTTTACATTTTGTGTGAAGTATTTCTTCTCGACAATTGTTTTTAGGGGTACCACAACATGTGCATCGTGTATTTGTCAACGCATCAACAACCCCCTTCAGACCTCGTCCTCTTCCAAAGGATCAACCGTCAGCTCCGCTCCTGTGCCTCATTCGCTGGCACCGCCGGGCCTGTCGATTCAGCTACATCAGCAGTGCCGAGCTTCCCGCCATGGTATGAGGGTCACGGCATAACCGAGATCCGCCGTTGAGGAAGGGGAAAAGATATCAGAGTCGGGGAGGCACCTTGATAGGTTGTGTGCGTGTCAGCATAAGCCCTGAGCCGAAGTGTTTTGCCATATCCGACAGCGCCAGCAAGGTTTTACAGCGATTACCGGAGCTGTCAGCAAGCTGTACAGTATCAGAATGAGCTCTAATTCTAGGCGCATTGTTTGAGTATTATCCGGGGGGGGAAGAAGTATTTGTGAACGCCGTTTTTGATGTTACTCACTGAATTGGCATCCTACCTCATTGAGAGTAGTCTTGCCGCGATTTAGTGCTAAGCTTAAAGCACGGAAGACTATTCTCAATGAGGCAGGAAGCCAATTCGGTGACAAAGGGGATGAAAATAGCAGCATACAGTCACATGACCATGAGGCGCAATGGGGTGTCAAAAGCGGCGTCCACGATCGCTAGTAACAGAGTCCAATGTCCCGGAAACTTTCAATGAGTTGTGGTGGAGCTTGCAGGCATGGAAGAAGTGATGCCTGAATTCTGGCTGAGTGACTAGGAAGTGACCGTGAGGCTGAAAGTCCAGGTTGCGACGCGGCTGGTTGAATGATTTGGCTAGAACGCCGCTTTGCGATACATGAGTTGCAGGTAGAAGGAGTGCTCTCACCCAAATTGCATTTTGTCCTCGGGGTGAGCGACGCCACTTTCGACTGAGCATGAGTGAGGAAATGATACATAGTATTATCCGTGGAGTACTACAGAGTAATTGTTACGGTCCCGCTTCGCTTACGTAACTAGCGCGGGCTCTCCTCTCCTCATGTATTCTCGATAGCTTCTTCTCGAGGACAATCAAGATTTTCTCTACGAACGTTACGTAAACGCAGCCTACGTTGCAGTAATCCAGTTCTACCTGTTGTAAGGTCCTCCTTGGCGGCTTACTCAGCATAGGCATATTTTCTTGGATTTCATGAATTGTGCTGTGCCGCTCTAACCGCATTTGGAACGATCTATGCTTTCACGAAGGACGAAGCAACAGTGTCTACAGAGCACGCCGGCGGGCTACTATCCTTCCCCGATCATGCCCAGAGTACCGATATCATATGTGGAAACCACGAAGAACGTGATCAAGGAAGTGGTCTATCGTCGCCCAACTCCAGACCCTTTTGCTCGCAACCTCAAGATCAGAGAGTTTCTCCGCAAACCAACCTGGTCCGTGAAGTCGCTCCTTCCAGACCCTGCTGCCATAGAGCCCCAGACACCGACAGTGACACCCAAGCAGCTCCATCATCTGCTCCGTCTGTCCGCTCTTCCTCATCCAAAGAATGCCGAAGAAGAAACCTCGATGCTTAAAACGCTGGAAACGCAGCTACATTTCGTGCGCGAGATCCAGAAAGTCGACACCACTGGCGTCGAACCTCTCGTCGGTATTCGTGATGAGACCGCAGAAGCTACGGAGGAGAATACCATCACTTTAGCTGATCTGCAAAAGGACTTAGATGCTGAGCAGAAGGTGGGGAAGAATGGGAGGGTCAGAAGAGTACCAAGAGAGGATCCGAAGGCAAAGAAGGCCGAGAATTGGGACCTGTTCAAGATGGCTGAGGGAAAGACAGTGGGGAGGTTCTTTGTCGTAAGGAAGCAGAAGGAAGAACAGAAAAAGGCTCTAGGGGAGCAAGGCGAAGCTTGATGCCCAGAAAGAAGTCCTTGCGTCGTACAAGACGCAAGACCAGGCTGCCGTGTAGGCTTGACATAAGGACTAATCGACATTTTCAATTTGCAGTCTAGACTGGCCTACATCAGAGAAGGTGCTGCCAACGATGGGGTTGTCAAGCGTCAGGTCTTGCTCAAGCAAGACATCCTTGCACATCTACGATGTGTTGGATCCCAAAGGCCGGGACTTTTACGTATATGACATATTGGTTTCCGCGAAGATGCGCAAGACACCGAGCAGGTATCTGCCGAACGACTCCTTCATCACGCTCAACTGCGATGAAGTTGTGGCCAAACTTGGTCGTTCGACTTAATCAAGAGGAGGTCTTTGATTTATGCAACGCAACGTCTCAGAGCCACGAGGAGCGAAAAATAGTGTCCTATTTAGAGCGCTGGCTCTACCAAAAGGCAGCTAGTTCAAGGAAATGAGTGTAGCGCCAATACGGGCGACTAAAAGTTCTCATACTTGGTGTCCAATACTCGCGCGCCCAAACTCAAGAGGTATTCTCTAACAGGCAAAATGGGTGATTAGCAAATGCCGTATTCACCGAAAAGATTGAAAATGGAAACGGACCTCGGATACCATTGTTTGTAGACCGGCGACGAGAGATACAGAAAAACAATGCATTTTTGCCTGCAATATAGTGATGATCAGTGTTCCCTGATGCTTGTTCTCGAGGTACAAATGTAAAGCATTTGCCAGTGGACCGATAGCATGGCTGCCCTTCATATTTCTCAATCTGTCGTAGGCGATGATATCTCTGCTTTAGCACCACCGGCTTCGTCCTGGTGTTAACGATAACCGGCACCGGCAGGGTCACGAGTCGCATTCTCGTTCCCAAGCCGCATCGGCGTGTCTACCACCCAATGGTGTTGGTTAGATATCCCCGAGTCACAACAGCCGACCATGCAGGCGCTACCTGCAAGACTTTGGCCTTGTTGGGACCTCGCCATATTCCATGTAATCGGCGGGCACTGGTACTCATCACTGAACGCACCCTCTGAGTCCGCGGAACATGATCGATGGACAGTTGAACCTGGAGTTGTTTTACAGTTCACCGTCGACGACATGGTCCCATTTGTCCCCTGCGACTCATCCGAGCTGTGCCTACGCTCGGGCATGATGAGACTTGACACTATCGTGGTCTGAAAGTCGGTGATAGATGGTGCTGGCTGTGCAAGTCCTGGTCTCCTCTGCGAGCTTGCACCTATCAGAGAGTGCTCGCCCTCAGCAAAACCTTCAATTGCTTCTTCTTTGATTCCATGTGAACCGGTATAATTTGCTCGATTAGTCGTAGCTGATTGTACTTCAGATGCTGACTCATGCAGCAAATGTAGTCCACGTTCGACCTGCGATGGTGTGATCTCACGCCTTGCGAGCTGGACGATGTCCGAGGTTGGCCGCCTGTTCATTGCTAATTCCTGGCCGCTAGACCGTCGAGATTCTACGATGAGCGGAGGTCGGCCTAAAGAAGATCGATGACTCGAGAAAACAGACAGCGGTGAAGAGCTGGGGCTCTCGGGCAAACTAGCTTCGTTTCGAGGTGCGTTCCGACCTTGATTCCCAGCGCGAGGTAAAAGCGGTGAGACCGCACTGTTGAATGTGTTGAGAGCCTGGAGGTCAATCACCTGTCTATTACTGTATTCCAGCGGACCAGCACCATGCAAACTCCTGTGAAGTTCATTACCCTCATAACATGAAAGCATTGATTTCCTTGCGAGTTCTACCGAAACCGGCAAAGGGATGTCTGCTGGAGAGGGGGTTGTCGAGGGTGCTGGGTGGGTTGATCTTCTCGGATTGGGCGGAGTCGACTGACACAATTAGTGTTTGGCCCATAAAAAGATTCCTGATATACCTCTTCTGCAACTGGACGCGCAAACGACGAACAATGTTCTACATGTTCCATGTCGTTATCTGCGTCTGTACCATGATATATTTTCAGGTGCCAAGCCGTGCTTGGAGGGGAGGTTGAAGAAACCGTGGGAGAGAGATGAAGAGGCGAAACACTGTTGGCCGACGATATTGAACAAGTCCGGTCCGATTGATTATGGGTGCCTACAGCGGAAGTTGTTATTTCAAGCTGTTGATGGTTATCTTTGTTACCACCACACAGTGGGAATCAATAACGTACTTTGGTTGGCTCCCTCAAGCTTGCTGGGTCTACATTCTCGACATCTCCAAACGTCGGTCCGACAGATTGAAGCGTCGGACAAAGATTTATAGATCTCAAGCGCTCTCGCTGCCTTCTCATTTCTAGGTCGTCAGAAGCAGAACATATCCCAATTTTGATCAAGCCCTTTTCTGCATGATCGGCATACTTCATTGCAGCTTCAGTGCCTGCGGACACAAAAAATTCAGCATCCTCGGTTTCATCTGATGAGGGCTTCTTCACAGTCAGACGTGGAATATGGCCCTGCTGAGCAGTCCGTAGATATTCAGGCGTCTTGCATCTGACCAGGTCTGCACCGAACTCGCCATCCTCGGCGGAGTCTGCCACATGGCTTCCCTGATGGTGATGAAGCCTGGCAGTCACGCCTTTGATCGGCTCCTTCTGGCCATCACTACCGTCTGAGGGCTCGGCATCAGCATCATATTGTGTCTCAGAGGGCAATCTGGGGACGCCAGATTGGTCGTTGGATGCGAGCGGGAGTGCTTTGGTGCGCCGAAATGTTCTTTGAGTAGCAGAAGGACTCTTTTTCGATGATTCGCAACGATCGCTGGGAACGAAGGGAGGCGCATTAGATGTCGTGGAATTCTCTTGTTCAGGAGAGGTATCAAACGCGATTTTCGAAGAGGGAATTCTCGTTCGAGGAACACATGCGGTCTTGTTGTCATTCCTCTCTGCGTTGCTCTCTTCATCGGATATGTAGCCTTGGTCTGATACTATTTGACCGGTGAAGATCCTGCTTGTTGGCTGTTCAGAGTGCAAAGTGGCAGCAGCATCATCAAATGGATCCTCAAGAGGCAAGTTGGTGCCAGGCATCGGCGTTGGTAGCGCCGGAACAATGCTAGATTTTCCCTTCATTTCCAGAGAGGGCTGTGGTCGATTCGTCCTTTTGAGAGATGGGCCTGCTGGTATGTGTGAGGGCAGCGTTTCTGGGGGTCGGGCTGTCTGGCCAAGATCCTTCTCTTCATCTGATGTCTTATCAAACATGGGTGTGCTGGAGATATTCACCATTGCCAACGAAGGGGGATACTTGATCGGAATGGTGATGGGGGAGCTATGCGGATGCACATTGCCGATGACAGAATGGCCACTCCGGAATCTGACGGATTTCTTTGAAGAAATGCTCTTGGCACTGGATGGTGTTGGAGGAACTGATGCTTCATGGGGCATCAATTCTTCCTCGGAGCTAGGTTGTTGTGCTTCATAAAACATATTGGCTTTGGCTCTGAGAGTATCTGCAAGACCTTGTAGCCTAGACCTTCCTCCAGTGGAAGCTGGTTGTCTTCTGGGTGACGGCGATCTCTTCCAGAGAGGTGTTTTCGTTGGGCTTCGAGAGGATCGTCTCCTAATGCTCGCGATATTCTGTGGTTTCCCAGAGGAAAGTGCTCTCGGTTCATGTTCAGGATTTGTCGGATCATATATGGGGTAGTGTTGAGCCTCTTGACAAGTGGCTACCGCGTGGACTAGAGTATCACGGCTAGCACCAAAGTCAGATATGCTGTGCGTGGGGACGTCTTGACAAACCCATCCTCTGCAGGTGCAACCTTTGCAGCAAAGCCAAAAAGTGAGGTGATGCTCTTCCTCGCTTTGACATTTGAGGAATGCCCTTTGCGAGATCTTCTAGGTGATTCGGCCTTTGCAGACGTCAAGTTCGACAGAGAATGCTGGGACGTGTCTGCTTTCGTGGGGCCTGTTAAGAATCGGGCCAGCAAGGAAGCCATGAATGCTAGAATGGAATTCTTTAATTCCCGGAGCTTGAGAACAAAAATGAGCAAAGAAATCGATGTGAGGACTGGAGCAAGGAAAGAGGAGCAACAACAGAAGTCGGCCGATGATGCGTGGCCATATGTGGTTCTTCTAGGCTGTCTGGTGAAGGACAGTGGAAAGCGAAGAATTGGAGACAAGGCGACATAGGCCACAAGCAACGCGCGAATTGAGTCACAGTAGAGAAAGACAGACAGAGATGACTGCTCCTGCGGGATGTCAATTGTTTTGCCATTATGGGCAAGCACAATTCTGATAGTTTGTTACTTTGCAAGTTTCTCAAATTCAACTGGAAGGTTGCCAAAGATCAGCGATGAGTATCAGCCACACATCGCGCCTGCCAGCACGAACGATTGATATTAAGTCTATGTTACCAAAAGTGAGAGCTCAAAAGGTGCGAGGTGAAGAAGGAGGACCGTGGAAGAGTGATCACAAGGGTGTAGTGGACGGGGAGAGCGACGATGAGTTTGAACGCCTAAAGGTCAGGCCAGAGGGACCCTTTTGATGCCAAGCAATCCGGGGAACTTTGTTTGAATTGCTCGGGAGCTGTTCTGCGAACGTTGAACAAATTTCTCATTGATTGCGCTGCAAAGCAATAAAGCCCAGCAGACTTGATCGGCTCATTTCGTCCTCACTGCTCCTGCTGTCATTGTTGGAGTCTCAGCGGCATAGTCCCAGCAGGACTTCTGCGCAAGGTGTACTTCAATGCTCAATGACGACCTCTACAGGCACTCCCTCGTTCGACGAGATTATACAAGCCGGTATTCGATATGGCCAGGAACAGGACCAAATTCTGTGACTGACACTTCCCCACAGATAGACAACGACGGAAGAACGAGCAGCTTGCGAACGAGATCTTCAGCAAGAACCGACGTCCTGATAGAGCTGGTAATATTACGAGGAAAAATGCTCAGGCCCCGAGTCTTGCAAGTAGAATTGGAATAGCGAAGGTACATGGCAGAGCAGCAAATCGAAAGGCGCAAACACTGATTACAATTCCAAGCGCTCTTCTAGTACAAGTGTACCCACGTCGAGAGCATACCCCTTCGGTCAATCCAAGCCTCCCTCGCGACCGTCATCAGCCGCAGCGCAACATGCACGTGCCAACAGATTGGCTTCTGCCGTCAATAACATTCACCAAGCCAATATCCTCCCCTCCACACACCCACGCAAAGTTCAACCTGGGTCTGGTCTCACCATCAAAGGTACTGCAGGGCCATTTTTGGTACAAGCGAGTAACTTTGCTCCTGGAACAACGGCCGCGGACATAGAAGCAGCCATGCAGACTGTGGCAATGGACACTACTGGAAATAGTGGTCTGGTTACGTGTCGAATTCTGACGAACAACCCCACCGTCATGGCTGAGATGGTCTTTTCCGAACAATACATTGCAGACAAGGTTGTTAACACTTTTAACAACCAAAAAGCGGATGGGAGGATGCTGCATGTGTACCTCAAACAGGGTAGTCCTTCGCCAAGGATGAGGCAAATGAAGACCGATCCGGCTCTCGCTGTTCCGGAGACAACACCTGCTGGCACCACCAAAGATCTGTTCGACACCACTGTCAGCCAGGCAGACGATATCGAGATGAGCACAGAGGCAGCAAACAACAATGCACGAGAAGTGGCAGATCAAGACCGGCGAAATCGGGAAGAAAGACGAGCAGACCCGGACGTCCAAGATGGAAGATATGGCTTTGGGAATGGACGAGAACGGGACCGCGTAAACGGAAAGCCACGAGAGATCTTGCCGCCTGGTGATGGTGCAGCTCAGGGGATGGATGATGAATCTGTCACCCACAAGCGAGACGAAACCAGAGAAAGAGGCTATGACAGTCGCTACGGTGATAGAAGAGAGGACAGAGGCTCATACCGAAGAGAGAGCCGGTATGATGGATATCGCAGAGACGATCGGCCTTCACATTATGGTAATGGAGTTGGCGCGAGGGGTTATAGTGGTGGCGGTGGTGGCGGTGGCTACGGCAGAATGTACAGCGACGATGTGATGAGAGGGCCGCCTAGAGGGAGCAGAGGGGGTGGACCAAGGGGGGGCTACAGATGATCTTTGATCTTGCCAGGTACACACTCGGTGGATAGCCGAAAGCGCTGTGAGACTGGCAGGCCGAAGTACTGTTTCTGACGGGCTTCTTGACTGCGGCACCCAAAATGCCGTCAGGGGAAAATTGGCCGGGCACTTGAACTGCACGCATCAGAAAAAGCTGTTCTTGGTACAGTTACTGGCCGGAGAATACAGCTCATAAAATCTGCTCCACAAACAACATGTTGGCAAAGTCATGTTTCGATGTAGCGTACCAGAGAGTCTCTTTTCGCACTGCGACCACGGACAACACGTTGCGGTCATCGTGTCTTCTTCGAGTTCCTTATCGGCGAATTAGTTCTTCGCATCGACTTGGCTTTCTTTCTCGAGACATCAAACTTGAGCAATTCACCGGCCTCTCGAGCAATCTCCGCGGCATTTTCCCGCTTCATCTCCTCCTCTGCGTACTTCTTCGCAATCCTCTCGGTATGTCTCTTCTCCCTGGCTTGCCATGCAGCTTCTCGCTCCTTACGTTTAAGGACCTGCACTGCTTCGTTCTTATTCCGACCTTCGGCTGCTTTGAGCAAGTGATTCTGTTCTTTCGATGATATGACCCACGGCTTCGATAGAAGTTCAATTTTTAACCTCGTTCGCTGCTCCCAGAAGCGCAGCTCAGCATTTGTGTCTGGAATGATGGCAATCCGCTCGAGATGTATCTGCCGGATATCCCGAAAATGGCCCACTTTCCCCTTGACCTTGATGACGCTTCCCACGTCGACAGAGGCTATGATGCTGGCACGCGTTTGCTCATCCGCGACTTTACCAGCATCAGACTTCAATTGCTCGTCTGTCGCCTCCTCCCCATTGCCATGTGCTTTTCTCTCCGGCTTCGGACATGTAACCTCAATTGTAGCTCCACTACTATCGTCGATGATAAAAAGCCATTTCTTCTCATGAAAATCCTCGTAGGACACCACCACTCCAACGAGATAGACGAATTGAATGGGGTGGTTCAAATAGAAGTACAGGTTCTGTCCCTCGAAACCTCGCCGAGTGTAGAGCGTGCCGTGAACATCGAAGGCTGTGAGCTTGACCCAAGCAAAGTACGTTGGCGATGCTTTGTAGCAGTATGCAGGGTAGAAGGTGAGGTTGGAGGTCTGGCCATTCAGGCCACGAGTGGCCATATCATCTTGACACACGCTCCGTGCTTAAGCCAGTGTCGTCTGCGACTCGAATGGTTCGAGAAGTAGCTGTTCTTCGTTCCGGGTTTGAATGCGCAGAGAAGAGACGTCAAGTGTCCTCGGTCCTTTTGGCGGCTCAACGCGTCGTCAATGTTCTGCGGGTGAAGCGGCGAGATCCGAGGTCCTTTCAAAACGGCAACGGTCGTTTTCATCAAAGATCCTAATAGGTCCTTGGGCAAATACTGTCCTTGTCCCTGACTGACTAGAACTAACGTGATGGCGACTTGATCCTCCAAACGGTGGCTTCAGCCTTTATATCTTCCTTCTCCACAGCCTCGGTGGGATGGCTTTGTCACGGAGCCAGGCTAATGGCACATCTCACCAAGAGCCTAACAACTCACCTGCTCCATCTTCAAAAGCAAGAGACCCCATGGATCTTTCACACAGCAGACACGATGATGCCGGAGATTTGAGTAACCAAACGCATGATCTCGAGACGACACCCACGTCGCAAGATGAGGCCCCACGAGATCTGGCTCCCATCCAAACGGTGTCAATCACCGGTCCTCTCCACTCAGTTTTTGGGAGACACTGGAAATTGTTCATTGTTTTCATGGCCAAATTAACAGGCTTCTTTTCTCCTGTATCGGCCAGTATCTATTCTCCTGCTCTCAGTTCTTTGGCAAGAGATTTACATGTTCCCAACACACTTATAAATCTAATATTGACGTCCTACATGGTAGATTTCTTCCTTCTCCATGCCTGTGGTTATTCTGCTGAAGACATTGTCAGATATTCCAAGGTCTTGCTCCTGCATTCATTGGAGACCTTGCAGATGTGGCGGGCCGTCGACCAGCTTACAGCATATGCTTTATCATCTACATTGCGGCCAACATTGGACTTGCCCTTCAGAATAGCTTCGCAGTATTGTTCGTGCTACGTTGTCTCCAAAGCTCTGGAAGTAGTGGTACTATCGCCCTGTCAAGTGGGGTAGTAGCAGATGTAGCCACAGCCTCGGAGCGTGGGAAATGGATCGGCTTGGTCACGCCAGGCTCCCTACTCGGACTATCGCTCGGACCTGTTGTCGGTGGACTTCTCGCCCAACATCTAGGTTGGAGGGCCATTTTTGTGGTTTCTTCGCAGGCGCTTTCTTCGTGCCCTTCCTGATTCTCTTCCCCGAAACAGGTAGGCATTCTTAGACCTACTCCTTGAAGCCAGACTGAGCATATGTAGCCCGCAACATTGTTGGCAATGGATCCGTACCGCCAGCTGGCTGGAACATATCCCTAATCAATTATTTACAGCTTCGAAAACAACGGCGAGCATCAACCGATACACTCGCCCACACCCAAACCAAGGAGGATCTTCCCAAACGGAAACTCCGCTACCCAAACCCACTATCAGGCATACACATTCTCCTCGACAAGGAGACCTCCCTCCTCCTATTTTACAATGGCTTCCTCTTCGCCGCATTCTACGACATCATCGCCAGCTTACCCTCCCTCTTCGCCGAGATCTACCACTCTAACGACCTGCACATAGGCCTCTGCTACCTCCCCTTCGGCGTAGGCTGCATGCTCGCCGCCTTCTGCAATGGCTAGCTCTTCGACCGCAACTTCCGCCGCTTCGCCAAGAAGCCAGATTCGCCCATCAAGAAAGGCAGACAGTCGGATCTGAAAGACTTCCCTATCGAAAAGGCCAGATTACAGATTGCAAATCTGATGGCACACATTTCATGCATCTTCATGCTCATATACGGCTGGATGTTAGAGATCAACGGGCCCTTAGCTGCCGTCCTCGTCTTCCTTTTCCTCGCGAGCTTGACCATGACGACTGGTTTCAACGTCAGCTCGACCCGGCTCGTGGACTTCTGACCCAGGTCATCAGCGACCGCTTCCGCGGCGAATAATCTCGTCAGATGCTTTCTTGGAGCTGGGAAGACTGCACTGGTCAATCCGATGATCAGCGGGATGGGCAGAGAGTGGTGCTCTACCTTTTTGAGCCCTTGTCTGGTCGCGACCAGCCCGATGGTTTGGTGTGTATTCTTTGGGCCTGGGTGGAGGGAGGAGAGGAGGGTTAGGGAGGAGAAGCATCAGCATGGCAGGGAGGAGAAGCATCAGCATGGCAGGGAGGAGAAGCATCAGCATGGCAGGGAGGAGAAGCATCAGCATGGCAGGGAGGAGAGGAAGGCGCAGAATCTCGAGGAGTCGAAATCGCCTGTTGACGGGGGTGGGATTGAAATTGGGGCTTTGGAGAAGGATAGAGAGGAGACGGCAGATGGATCTGTAGGTACAGGCTTACCGTCGTCACGGTAACAGGCATTTCAAGCATATCCCTATCTTTGGAGTACCACCTTACCAAAGCCCGGAGAAAAAGTGAGGAATCAATACCATCCTCCTGGAATATTCTGCAGCTACCGTGCAAGTCGGGGCAAAGTTCTCGTCTCCCGCACAACGCGTAACACTCGACAGTGCAGCAGCTTCCCCGCCGAGGTAGAAACTGTATCGTGCTTGGGGGAGAGCTTCGAGAAGTACACATCTCGGGCAACAATCATTCTCATCTGATCAGTCCGGGGAGGCACCCAAAGATACTTAGAAAAATATCCCGACAGAAAGAGTCTATGTCTGGTCCGGTCAACAACCCTCGCTTTGCAGTGTGGGCCGCAAGGGGGCTTTGGAGATTTCATCAAGGTAAATGCGGTGCTGTGGATAGGTACCGTAGTTCTCAAGTCATTAGTGGCAGGTCGGTCTTGTTGAGCTCAAGGAATTCTATCAACCTAACTTAGCGTAGATCGACAGAGCGCAGTTAAGGCTTGAAAATAGCAAAATGTTCATGGTTATGAGGATGAAGAAGCACCAGCTTTCCCAGTCCATAAGTCATCAATCGACTCAGAGTCCCAATGCAATCCCACGCGCAGTGCTGTCTTCTCAAGGCACACGAACGCACTATGTCAAGTCAAGCAATCGACCCCTCCAACCCTTTTTTTCAAAATATATTCATTGAAGTCCGCCTTCTCATCTTCCCCTCCCATCTCCACATGCCTCGTCGTCACCCTCCCAGCCAGAGCTCGCCTCTCCCTCTTCCACTGCACCTTCGAGGCCAGCTTAAGCCCCATCAGAACCTGCGCCGGCACAATTACAAGCACGTATTCCAGCGTCTTCACCCTTGCCATTTCCACAACTTCCAGACTATGCAATGCACCGGACCCAATCACAACTCCAGCTATTGCAAACGCAACAAGGAAGAAGCGTTCTCTCCACGACATCCTTGGACCATCAGACCTCAGCGAGCATGGCTTCGTACTTTCTTTGAACCGCAGGAGGGCATAGAGAATGCAGAGAAAGTAAATCCCCTGATAGAGGATATGTGCTACAGATAATACTCGATTGACCGCCATGATCACGCTGTTCATGCCATCCAGCGCCGCTTTCGGCACAGGTACGTCCTTGACCCACCAGTCGAAAAACGGCATCCAGATTGATAGGAACATGCAGTTGAAGACGTATGCGATGGCGTAGCCGGTGTGGTAGAATAGCCCGTAATCGTGCTCAATTTGCTTGGGGGACTTCTGGGGGCAGCCGAATCGTCCCGGTGCGATCATGCAGAGGGAGTTGCGCTCAAGGGCGGTCATGACGCCCATTACAAGGAGTACAACGAGGAGGTTGCGGCGCATGGATTTGAGGCGGTAGAGGCGGAGAGTGTACCAGTCTGAATCTTCATTGACACCCGGGGGGTTGGGTTTGGGTTTGCAGGAGCAGTGGAGCGAGGGGTTCGAGATGGAGGGGCTGCATTGGAGGAGGGGAGAGGAGATAGAGGTTGGAATAGGTGAGGTAGACATTGTAGTGCGGTGGGATATGGACCGCGGAAGGGGAAGAGAGGTGCCGACGGATCTTGTAGGCCTGTAGAGGAAGACAGGACGCTGTGATGGGTCGTTATAGACCTCTCCAAGCTTCGTCTGCGCTTAGTTGATGCCAGACGAGGACCCGAGGAAAGAATCGGAAGTCGGAAAGAGAGGAGGTCTGAAATGGCGAGGTTCCAACTCTGTGTGAACGGGAAGAGAGAAAGTCAATGCAGGGCTAGTGTTTCTGTTGTGGTCCTCCTTGGCAGCTGACTCAGCCTACCCCCGTTTTCGTAGCTAGATTAGCTATTCATGCCACTCCTCCATCAATTCCCTGTTGTTAGGCATGATGTAATTTCCTCAGTCAGCAACTCAATGCAGTTCCATGCGTCCACGATCAGTGAATATTCCTTCTTCTACTCGTACGCTGCTTCTATTGCGTTTCAATTGCCAGGATCGAATGCATGCGAGTAAACGATTCAATGAGTGTACGAGATGGATCCGACGAGTCAATGTCACCCCTATGATCAGGAGGACTCCACCGACGAAAGATGCTTCGTGTTGGAAAAAGTGGCCGTTCTATTCTCTGTCCTGGCATAGATCACATGCCATCTCTTGGCGAGCATATCTATCATACAACGGAGGCCCTGCCATCTACCTGGCGGCCTGCACGTCCCAACGATCCTTCGATCTCTGACCTGGACCATTAGCCCTCTCGAGTTCTTGTGAGGGAACACTTTAAGCATCCCGTCTCTTTCACAGAAAAACTCGTCAATCTCATGGAACAAAAGCTCGTATCTCAGGAAGATGTTTGCGATAGTCCGATACCGCAATTGACAAATGTCTACGTCTTGTTCGCCCTCAATGAAGCACTCGTCCTGCGAAGTATCTTAGATATAAAGGTGTGGAGGACGATCCAGGAACTGCTGATGATTGTCGATTTTGGGCATCTATGTATTGTCTTTGGTCTCGGAGCCGATGTTCGTTGGCATTGAGCACAGCAGATTGGGGGAAGCTTCTGCTTGTCGCGGGATTGCGGATTGCCTTTTTGCTTGGAATTGGAGTTGACTGTGCTGGAACACGCGGTCAATGCGCTGACCTAAGAATAGAACGGACTTATGTGAAGTCTCTTGCTGAGGTGATGAAGGTTAGCCCTCGTCAACAACCAGTCACGAAGGCATTCTCACTTGTCACAGCGAAGAGTCTGATCTTGTTGCAGCCGCCCAAAAATGGCGCTGTGCGCTCTGCGAGTACTGGCCTTTTATGACTCAAATCAGGGTTTGGATGGTCACAGCTCGTCAGACCTAACTTCGCGATCCCTTGTGATCCTTCTGCTGTGACACGTTTGCTTGGTGGGGGTCATTGGTCGGACAGCACGGAATGCGCAGGCAAAACTCGACCCCGGCTGAAGGTTCAATCCTCAAATCGGAGCCTCCTTATCGGTAGTCCTTATAAGCGACTGTGCGCACGATTTGATGTTCCAAAGGTATGCGATATCTTTCGAAAAGTTGCTTTGAGCTGCCATTGAAAACGGAAGGCCCGGTGGATGGGAATAGATAGTTGAGTCTCGCTGTGTTGGCAAGATTTTGCGAATTTAATTGACAGTGGTGCACAAAAGTCTGGATATATTCTCGAATCACTTTGAAACTCTACAGCCACAGGGCCGAAAATGTTTTAGACCTTTGACAGTGTGCAAAAGGGACAGACGTATTGAGACGTTGTTTTAAAGGATTTGGGCATTGTTTTGCGTTCATATTGCATATATGCCAAGCCGCACGACCATGGAGCCTGCATCTGCAAAATACTTTTGTAATTGAGCTATATTACGAATCACTCCTCCTATCTGGCATAGGATCGAGAACCCTTTCAGAAGCACTCAACGCTGGACTCCAATGTAATGCACACGCACCAATGACATTTGCTATTTTTCCTCACGCACATCTTCTTTCCCGCCATTGAGCTATACCTGGATTGGACAACAATGACACCTCTATCAAGACAGATCAGTGGATGCATCTGTCTTGCCTAAGCTCGCTCGCGCAGAGCGCTGATTTGTCGTGCTTCAGGACGTTCGCAGCTGGGTTGACTGTCCAGATCGAGCGCATGGGTTTACCAAAAGGTAGCTATCCTGTTGCCTTACGGCAATTTGAAAGGAGAAGTTCCATGTTTGCTAGATGTTCGCTTATGAACTGTAGTTGGGTTGCCGGGTCTGTTGTAGGTTTATACGGGTGTTCAACAATTTAGGAATCCTTCGGATCTTTACAGCTCGCTCCAAATCACTCATCAAGTATTGCACTGTGCTAGGCTTGCTAAGGGGATTCTCCAGTGTTCAGGGATTTTCCTTTAACATCTACAATTCCAAGCCCGTCCATGTCCTTGCTTTCTTCAGTCTTTCAGACTCTTTCTCTTTCGCACTTTTTACCACTACCTGTCATTGGGCGTTGACTTTACAAGTTTCATACTCCATCTCCTCAGGCTTGCCTCAGTACATTCTCACAGCACCCCAAGTAACGTCAGTATCCGTCGACAGCAGCTCAAATTCATCTGAAATCCGCCAAACATTGACCGGTCTCCTTCCACTCAAATCCCTAAACACTAAGCTTTCGATAAAATGGGTCTTTACAACGTTAAGAAGTACAATTTCAAGTCCTGTGGATGCGACGAAACCGCTTGGTTTGACATTGCTCTTGCAATCAAAGAATACATCCAGAACACACAAGGTCAGATTCTGAAGGCACTTGAAGTTCGCAAATGGCGAGATTGGGAGAGGCTGGACTTGAGCCAAAACTCAGCAGAGAACTTCGAAAAGCGTAAAAGGACCAAAGCCAGACTCGTCAACAGCGATCCTTGCATTTTTGCGGGTGATCAAGGAAAGGCTATCGCTAGATCAAAGCTCTGCCAACCCCATTACGTCTTGGAAGCAACCATACCTCTGGATGAGAACAGGGGTGATCCGAGAGATCACGACCTTCGTGCCGTCATCATTCTTTGGGGGTTTCAGAATGGCCCTTCAATATCCGATGGGTTCAAGGCGCTGACAGTCTACAACAACTATCTTGATGTGGAGGCAAAGTTTTCTCATTTCGTCGACGACGGATCAAGCACAAGTAAAGAAAGCAAGTGGGCCGTTGGATTGAAGGGAAAAGGCTTTATCCTGTCTACCTCGTATTTGGCCCAAGTTTGTGAAGAATTCAAGGAAGATCGCAGCGATGGGGCGCGAAGCGAAGGCCGAACCATTCATGACGTCTGTAAGACCCTTATGGGCATGAGTAGCAAGCCCATTGGGGTTGGTTTCAACGTGGGTAGTCGTTTTTGCAAGGGTGAATACAACAAGGCCAGCCCTAGAATGTTGAAGGTAAAAAAGGAAGATCTTCGAGCATTGAGTGCTACAGATTTTCGACGTGAGAGTAAGTACAGAAACACAAAAACCTCCTCGAAAAGTGTTTCTGTAGCTGACATGATTATCGTAGACCCAAAAGGGAAGCGAAAGGATCTTGAAAGTGATGATGAGACTGATAGCGAAGCCGAGTCGAATTCATGGGGTCAACCTACATTTGAAGTCAAAAACGAGGAATTCTACCTGGACAAAGTTCGCAGAACTTTCAAAAAGAGAGAAGAGCTCCATCTTGCTGAGAAGTCAAAGCAGCCAAAACAGATTCCAACGACCCATCCAAGCCAGGAACGACCGCTAGTACGAGATGACGATGTATGCATCCATGTTATTGGACTCCCTGGCTCGTTGACCGCCGAGAAGGCGTTCTCTGCGATATTCGGGATCATTGAGGAGCGCAAGGTATGGAAAGTACCGGGTACTCTGTTCGAGATCTTCGAAGGGAAAGACAGATTCTACCATCGTGATCAATTGGTGCCCATCAAAAGTCCCGTAGAAGGTCTCAGCATCAACTATCATGGGGAGCTTCGACTTAGCTCAGACCGCATGGAGATCATCAGGCATGGGCCGGACTTCCTAAAGTACAGCGCCAAACTTAGAGATGCCCTCGACAAGGCGGTCTCCACAAATCCTGAACTTGCTATATTGATCATGAAAAGCATGCTCAAGGGCAGAAATGTCGAATTTTCTCTAAACCCTTTGTCCAAAAGGTATGCAACAGAGTACAAGGTGGCTTTCGAGGCAGCGTGTGGCAAACAAAATCAAACAGTATATCCATATGCAAGACGAGCAATGGAGGAGGATCTTATCCGTGAGCTTGGATTCTCTCCCTGGCCTCTCGATGACTGGCAAATGCAGATCCTTGAGGACGCGGGAGCATATCTTTCTATCAAGGAGCATGCACAGAATTGCCTTTCAGAAGCCGAAGAAGTTCCAAACGCCGACTTGCCTGGATTGGACTGCTTGAATCGTTGCGTTCGTCGATTGGTTCCAGAGCTGGAGCACGACGTCTCGATCCGTCAATACCATCATTCGACCCCACGGGCGCTGTACCGAGATGGTCGCTTTCTTTTGGCACAACCAAGACCGTGTCGAAAGTGCACCGAAATCAAGTGTTCGTGCTGGGTTGGACCCGCCCTGGTACGGATCATGCAGGATTTCGACGAGCAGGCGGATCTGGACGCCGTATTCTGGGAGTATAACCGGGAACGAAAGATCGCAGACGAACACGAACGTATAGTGACCCAGAGTCAGGCACAGAATGCGGTATTTAAAGGCGAACCCGATGATATCCAGGCAGGCACCAATGGCACAGAGACTGGAGGCAGGCTTGGTCTTGCTGCTATCTGTGCTACTGAAGACGACAATTCTAGCGACGAAGCGGGAAATGGCAGCCAGGCACCCAGAGCGTCGAAAGTTTGGAGCAAGGTAAGTGCATCAGCGACTTTCCACATATGTGTTTGAGATGTTTGAATTTGTTGACTGATGATGGCAACCTCGCCAGACGCGGACCACACGCATCTCTGACAATCCAATCATACCGCAAAGCGGCACATCCACGCCGACCCGGTCGATTCGAAGATCGTATGCAACCCGTGGGAGGTCAGGTGCGAGTACTGAGAACACCCTTGACGTTGCCCCGAGAACTGCAACCAATAGTACGCAGGCAAGCAGCAAAGCAAACGTAGAGTTCATCAAAACGACGGAAGCGCTGGAGAACCTGCTCCCTGCCATGAACAATGTCGTCAATGCTTCCAAAGCTGGCGATTTTGCCACCGTTCATGACCAATTGACGAAACACCTTACCTATTACGCCAACGTCATTGAGCTCGCACATCGAGCGCAACTTACAACGTCGCGCAGCGGGGCCCAGCAGCACGACGGGCTTCTCGATTCAGCGCAAAACCGCAAAAGAAAGCGAACGAGCTAGGATTCAAAAGTTTGAGCTTTTGGAACACCACTATCTATGGCCAGGTTGGAATAGAGTTGATGATGGGAGAGACCAAAGGCAAGACTGCTTCAAGCAAATCAAGTAGTCGTCTATGGGACGCTGATGTTGATAAAAGTTAGTCAGAGCAGTTTAAATAATGAAAAGGCTTGCAACAGCACCGAGTGGGCTCTGCAGTGTAGTGAAGCTGATGCCCTCGTACAGCAGGGAATACAACAGACCGCCATATAAAATACTGTATGGGATATATCCAACAAAACCAAGATTCCAGAGAGTAATAGAAACCAGGAGAGCAATACCACCGAGCGTTGGCTTCATTTTACGACTCCGCCTCAACAGGAGGAGATCTTGGCACGCCACAACTTGGCTGGGTAGGCTACGATTGGTGCAAGTGATTCAAGCTGGTGATCATTCCTCGTATTCTATCCTTGGATCTTGGAGAATCTGCTCATCTCCTTCCCTTCTTCTACTCCGGTGTCTCGTCTTCATATGCTCTTTAAATTTTTCATCAGCATCGTGTGCGTCTGAAGGGCGCATTGACACTTGTCAAAAATACAATGGGTTGATTGATGAACGTACCAAGTGGTACAAGAACCATGCTCGAGAAGCAGCAACACCGGTTTATTTTGTCGCGAGCACACAGTCCGATGCGGCCATGACGATATCACGATCTTCAAGGTCAACAGTCGTTTCCGTACTAGTAGCCAGCCTCCTCAGCAGCGCATATGCCCTCCCTGCAGCTGGCAACGACATATCTCAAGATGCAACTCTCATGCTCTGCGTTTACCCCATCTCTGGTGCATATGGCCTACTTCCACGGCTTCTATACTACGCAACGCTGGTTCTAGCAATATTTGGCAGGAGCCAGGAATGGCTGGTTATAGGAGCTCTCGCTTCGGCACTCACCTATGCTGGAACTGCCGCCATACACACCATGACTCTCTGCACGTCTCGTCAAACAGTCTTTGACCTCGACATCTCCGGTGCTTGGGCCATCTTGAGCACAGGAGCGCTTGCATACATCACCCTTATCAACTGGTCAACAACACTGCGAAATTCGAGAGCTAGGATCGTCATGGTGTGCTGGGGAGTATTGGTCGGAGTCGCGCTTATCTTCAGCAGATCAGAGCTTTTCGACACACAGCTGTCTCCTGGAGAGCCAGCATGCCATTCTTCCGGGGGACTACTGCTCTCCAAACCATACCAACTTGTCGACTCAAGCTTCAATTGCACGTATAAATGCTTCTCGACCACAAAACCATTGCGGGAACAATCAGAGACTGTTGCCATACGAAGAGAGATTCTGAGTGGCGAGTACTCACATCTTAGCCTCGGATTAATTGGGCCAGTTATGTTCGCAGCTTATGCGGCCATCACCTTCGACGCACGAGAGCATTCACCGTCTCAACTCTACACACGATTAGTGATGAGTTATCTGAACCCGAAGCACCACGCGGAGATCACGAAATCCATTTACAAGGCCGCGTCGGAAAGCTGGTATGGCGGCTACTTCGCTTTGTTTAGCTACGTCCACAGAGAGAGGTGGAGCATCCGAAAATGCATCTTGAGCTTTCTTGCCGTCCCGTGGTTTGCGCTAGGTCTTGCCCTCGACCTACTGTGCATTCCATTGCTGATGACCAACATCATTCTCAACGAGCTCAACTTGATTGGAGCTCACCTACCCACGAATGAATCTCCATTTGCAGTCGGACAGTGGGGTCCGATCGTTAGCTCTCTCCTGATCGTCATTGCGGCGATTATCAACAGAGCCCTCGAGATTCGGGAGAGCCGCAAGACTGCACGAGACATACCGAGGGAAGAAACTGATGTACGTTTTTCAGTCACGCAGGATTTGGGAGAATTGGAAGGTCAGACCAGTGGCGTTGTTCTGCGGACCGTCGGGCGTCAGGAGACTTTGAAGGATATGGAGCAGATAGTAGCATCAAGTAAAACCTGACTCTCAATTTCACATCAGTTGGCTTCTGACAATCAATGTGTGCTTTGACATCTTCCTTTCACACACTCCCCATTGCAAAATATCCTCAAGAGGGCATGCGCCATATCTACCGGAAAGTCCCTCAAGATCAGAAGTAGAAAATCCTGCAGAGTGTAGACGAGAGTTTTGCTGATCATCGCTCAATACGTGCTAGCGCTTCCGGTTCCTCGGGCAAGCTCGACACCTCAATCCTCAAGCTCTCACTCACCCTAGCACAATACTTCCCAAATCTGAACTCCCTCTCACTCTACCTTCGTTGACCTTTTCAACACCCCATATACACACCGCGAACATGTTTGCGGCACGTCAAGCGTTCAGCCTCTCCCAGAGGCGGGCGTTTTCGGCTTCTGCCAGACAGGTGAGTTTTCCCAAGGATTCCAGCGCCAATGGGGTCTATGCTGATCAAATGACTGCTGGAACGTCAGGCTTCAAAAGTCACTGTCCTTGGTGCATCAGGTGGCATTGGTCAGCCTCTGTCACTATTAATGAAACTGAACCCTCGCGTCACTGAGCTCGCTCTGTACGATATCCGTGGAGGACCAGGTCCGCTTACCCGATCCGCATTGGGAAGTCCTCGGAAGAATACCAATTGACGAGCACAACAGGCGTTGCTGCTGATATCAGTCATATCAATACCAAGAGCACAGTCAAAGGATACGACCCGACACCATCTGGCTTGAGAGAAGCCTTGACGGGTGCGGAGATTGTCCTCATTCCAGCCGGTGTTCCGCGAAAGCCTGGCATGACCCGCGATGGTATGGAACGAAACACAAACCCTTCAATGGAAGCAAGCTCATACCAGGGATAGATCTATTCAACACCAACGCCTCCATTGTCCGAGACTTAGCCAAGGCCGCTGCCGATGCCGCACCAGATGCAAACCTTCTTGTCATCTCAAACCCGGTTTGTCAAATAAAATCTCTACCATCAGCATTACCCACTGACTTCATATGGCTCCATAGGTCAATTCTACTGTGCCAATCTGTGCTGAGATATACAAGTCCAGAGGCGTCTACAATCCCAAACGCCTCTTCGGTGTTACCACTCTTGACGTTGTCCGTGCCTCCCGCTTTGTCTCTGAGATCAAAGGCACCGATCCAGCAGATGAGCAACTTACCGTCGTTGGTGGCCACTCCGGTGTAACCATTGTCCCTCTTTTGTCTCAATCAAACCATCCCGATATCGCTGGTGAGAAACTAGATGCACTTATCAACCGGATTCAATTTGGTGGGGACGAGGTTGTGAAGGCGAAGGATGGCGCAGGATCAGCTACACTGTCAATGGCAATGGCTGGTGCAAGATTTGCGGAGAGCTTGTTGAAAGCTGCCCAGGGCACCAAGGGTGTCATCGAGCCTACCTTCGTAGACAGCCCCCTCTACAAGGACCGAGGATGTGACTTTTTCGCTTCTCGCGTCGAGCTTGGACCCAATGGCGTGGAGAAGATTCACGATATCGGCAAGGTCTCGTTGTACGAGGAGAAACTGCTAGAAGCGGTGAGTTGACCATTTTGTTGTATGCTTATCACGTTGACTAACGAATCATGATTGCAGTGCGTTACGGACCTGGCTAAGAACATCAAGAAGGGTGTTGAGTTCGTGAAGGCCAACCCGTAGTCAAGTCAGGCTGGTAGGCCGGGTGTGATGGTGGTTCGAAGCACTTACCTGTACAAAATAGCATTCTAGCTTGAGTCGAGCTCTAAGATAGGAAAGACAAGATCTGTACGTCGAAGAATACTCAACAAGGATACTGTCTTGAGGTTTTGCCATTTCTTCCCTGTTCCACACATACTGGAATCTCATCGATTGCCGGATCATCAGGGTGACATCCTAGTCAATGCTACGAAAGCTCCTTCTGACTGTGCCGCTGCTCAACATCACCGCTCGGGTGCTAGAAAAGGATGCGTACGAAGAACTCTTGGCCGAAGGTCAAATTTGTATTTGTAAACCCG
>JAABUK010000684.1_pt1 | contig 69485 bp, 92 predicted proteins | sample 5559141 | NCBI WGS metagenome assembly JAABUK01 (sample SAMN10711869, study PRJNA513367) | rock metagenome | isolation source: Antarctica rocks | place: Antarctica: Victoria Land, Pudding Butte nord | collected 2016-01-03 | reverse complement strand
ATCAGGAGGAAGGGTAGATAGATGTGTCCAGGGAAGAACTGTTGTGGTCAGGGAACTGATCACGATTTCATATTTACACTCCTGAGCTGCTCCTTGTGCAACATTCTGTTCTGGCTGAGTAATCAGATACTGGCTGCTGGTCCTGCTTTGCTTCAGGTTGCCCGTCTCTCTGCAGCCTTGAGCCCAATGGTGAATGTTGATCAGACTTGTTGGCTGGCCAAAGCTTGTAATCTTCTTCTGCTTTTGCCTTCGCAGGGCAATAGCTGCGCATGCAAGAGGCTTGACAGAAGCCAATGAGGAGTTGGTGGAGCAGCGCATTGACCTCATGGTGCAGCTTGCACACCTGAAGGCCTTCCTCAGCAATGCTGACAAGCATGAACGCAAGCTGCGGGTAGGCTCTTGCTTGTGCATGTCCAACACCAGCAGGAGACATGGCCATGTGTTGTTTGTCTGTTGCCATGCACGCACCATGTACCCTGCCAAAAGAGGACTCTGTACAGGTGTTGCAACATCTGACCCTAGAGGAAGACATGTATGAGAGTGAGTGAGTGAGTGAGTGAGTGAGTGAGTGAGTGAGTGAGTGAGTGAGTGAGTGAGTGAGTGAGTGAGTGAGTGAGTGAGTGAGTGAGTGAGTGAGTGAGTGAGTGAGTGAGTGAGTGAGTGAATGTGAGTCAGTGAGTCAGTGAGTCAGTCAGTGAGTCGTTGAGTGAATGAATGAGTGAGTGAGTGCTTGTCACAAGAACCCACAAGCATGGGGATTCCACATCAGTGCAAGCGATACTGCTGAACCCTGAACCTCAAATCTTACACTCTCACTGCTTGTCTGTGCAGGTAGAGCTGAGGAAGGCCTGGCTGGGCCACCAGGCTTTTGAGGAGGCCCTGCGCTTCCTGCTCCTACAAATAGAGCAGGCATGCCAACAGCTGCAGGCAGCACTTGATTCACACTCAGCTGTGACACACGCAGCAGCTGCTGAGGAAGCTGATGACAAGCCTGCGTCCGGCAATGAAGCGCCAAAGCGTGAAGTTGACAAAATGGTTATCGACCTCATTGCTGACTCATGTAAGTTCCTTGCGACACATCCTTCCTGGTCTGTCACGTCTGTGAGATATGTTGTGACAAGATGCGAGCACATTAGCGGTGTATCACTGTGCCTGTCCACCAGCATTAGCTGGGACCGAGACCCCCATCCCAGGGCATTTGATCCAAAGTACCCACCAACCCAAATGTCATCCCTATAAAAGCTGACAATTTCAGCGGTACCGCTTCAAGCACAGGAGTGTACGCTTCACTGTGTAATGTTACAGTGTGTTATGCATGTACCTTGTATCTATGGTGAATGGTAAAGTTAGATGATGGGTGCCTGTGACAGCAGAGCATTGCCTTGTATTGCACCATCATCTGTGTTGCCTTTGCTATGCAGGAGATGCAATGCTTGTGCAGATATGCATGCATCTATTCATCTGTGCTGTAATGTGCCAGTGCAACATTGTGCCTGCGCATGGTCTGCTGTCTACCATCAGCAAATCTTTGGCTCTACCGGGTCAAGTTGCAGGTTATCCCAATGCGATCCATGAAAGTCCCAGCACTATCCTATCAGCTCTGACAGACAGTATCATGGATGTTGCCAGCATGCAGATTTCAGCATTGCCGACTTGCATATTCCCAGCAGTCATAGGCAGATTGAGTCATGTGTACATTTGTCATCGTTAGTAATCTGCTTGTGCAGGCGCTGTTATGGACGCAAAAGAGGAAGAAGAGGTAGTCCATGATGATGCTGCTGCTGATGATAATGATGACAAAGAGGATGGAGCCACACAGAAGAAGAGCAGCAACGGGCTGCATGCAACCACTGGCCAGACAAGGAGCACATGCAGTTTCTTGGGCAGCTTACTCAGGTGGAGCAACAAGCCTCAGCTCAAGACCAGTGAGTCATCTGAGCCGAGCACAAGCAAGCAGAAGGAGGACACGCCAAAGCTGTCAGATGTCCAGGTGACTCATAACACTCCACCTAGACAGATCATCAATGTGACAGCACATGCATGTCTCACACCGTCTGTACGCTGTCAGATGTGCAGGTAGGTCATAACACTCCACCTAGACAGGTCATCAATGTGACAGCATATGCATGTCTCACACTGTACACATGCTGGCTGCTAAACAGGGACTCATGCAGGGACTGAAGGGAAGAACTGCCTTTGAGAAATCATTGAACAAAGCGCTTGTCTCATGCTTGATTGATACGCATGAATCAAGCTTCACGGCACATCACAGCTGTCAAATCTTGTGTCATCCTGCATGTCTCAGCTTTGAGTAATCAGAAGGTCTGCCTCTGAATCATATGCATGCAAGGCTTTGTTCATGCCATGCAAGCAGCTTGCCTCCAACTATCTGCAACAGTGTCAAGCTTAAGATGCTGACCTGCATTCCGTTTACTCTGCAGGGTTTGCATGACATGGCAGATGCTGTGAAAGCAGTCCTGGAGCTTCTCACCAAAGCCAGGCATGTCAAGCCCAGAGCTGAGAAAAGAGCAAAGCCTGGTAACGCTCGTGTTCTTCACACCATGACAAAGTGTTCACAGATCGCTGAAAGTGGCTGTTCATACAAACAAGGTGCTTGGTTTTCCCCCCTCTGTTGCATGTTTGCATACGCTTGTATGTATCTATACAAAATGATACCACGACAGCATGGGCCCCAATGTCTCAAAAGACCATCGACACACATTGCATCCTCATCTAGAGTGCATATTGTAATGCTTATGATCATCAAGATTTTGATCCTGATCGCTGATCAGCAACAATGTCACTGCTAAGCAGTCTCCCCTGCAGATAAGGAGGTGTACACACTGACAGACTCAATGTCAAGCGACTTTGTCAATATCATATGGCTGGCCTACTTACAACAGGCTGGGGTTGACCACACCAAGCCAGTCAAGTGTTGACAGAGGAAACAAGCATGTGTATGTAGCTGCAGGTTCAAAGCGGAGGGATGGCAGCTATGCAGGGGCCAAGAAGCGGCAAAGGACATTGCCAAAGTCTGCCAAGCGTAAGCGAGATGCAGACTGCACCACAGGTCAGCACATCAACTAAACCCTAAACCCTGAACCCTAAAGCGAGATGCAGACAGCACCACAGGTCAGCGCATCAAGCAACTGCAGGCAGAGGCACTTTGCCTGCAGCAAACCTTTCGCGTCAACCCTAAACCCTTAATCATCACCTAAACCTTACTCATGGTGGAGCCATTGCCCGTTGCTTGTTGCCCTGCCTCTTCAATCCTGCACTGATATAACTACACGGAAGGTGCTTCTGTAGAGTGTGCAGTGTACATGGCCCTGGATAGCTCGCTTTTCTAGACTTCTGTTGTGACTGTTGTTTGAGCAGCAGAGGCTGATGGCATAAATGGTGCTTCAGGCAAGCTGTGTGGTTCCCTGCCCAACCTTTCTGATGATGCAGCTTCATCCAGGTGCGCGTCATCTATGCATGCCATTGTCATGATGTTGCCCAGGTAACACTGTCATGCACATTGCTTATTCATGTGTTGTAGCTTTACCCTACCACATGGCAGTCTTCCCTGCCAACAATGATCTAGTTGTTTTAGTGATGACTGCCTTGCTCAAAGCTGACAAAAGCGATGATGTGGACATTGAATCAGGCTTATGTGCTCAGTGTCATTGCACGCATGCCTGACATGCACTGCAGTGCTGTATAGCCATGTATGAAGTGTGAAGCAGTGCCTTTCTTGGTCCTCTGTCAGGGGTCAGCACAACATAGCCGTTGTCCTTGACTGAGTTCATGTACTTACAGCTGACTCAGTTCTTGTACTTGCGGCTGACAGGAATCTGGCTGATTGTGACGGACCAGCATCCAGAACAAAGAGCAAGACCAGAGGCCAAGGGCACTGTTGAGCATACACTGTTGGATGATCATGCTCAAACACTAGCTGCGCACAGCTTCAGTACTTGTTGCAAGTCAACTGCAATGTTGATGCAAGCATTGACTGCTATGACTTGGTCTCGTACAGTCAATGCGTTTTTTAAGAAATGAGCATGACCTGTGCATGATTGCGATGCAAGACCATAAAGGTGTTACATCAACCAGCAGGGTCTCAAGACTTGGTGTCAAAGCTTATCAAAACGAAATTTTCTTGAGAATTGTTTTAAACATTTGGGCAGCAGCCACTGGCATAATATGGTACAATGTTGGTACATATGTCACCCAGGAAATGACAGCAACCTTGCAACATACACACGCACTTCAACAGGGTACACAGTATGTCAACTGAACAAAAAGAATACATGGCCTGACAGGGTTTATCAAGATCAGATACACAATTTGACAGGGTCTATGCACAACCAAAAAAAGAAATGCACAATAGCTGGTAAGTTCAAATGCGCATAGCCAGCGGAGCGGCAGTTTGCCTTGACATGCTGACAAATGTGATATCAGATGAACAACCTGGCTGGGATGCTGTAGCAGAGCTGATCAGGATGCCCAAGATAGTGTTGATGCACACAGAAACTTTGGCTACAGACTTGTGTCATGCCTTTCTGAGGAAGTTGAGCATGCTGGCATTGACCGGCTCTGGATCAGTCCAAGGTGCAAAATGGGATGGGGAGTCTATCCTTTCATACCTGAGCAACAGACATCACAGTGAGACACAATCATGCTGGTGCACCATTCACATGTTGACAGTATTTGCATCAGTGCAGGCCATACCAGCTGGTGCAATGCACGCACTACTCAAGGGTCTCAATGCGCTCTATTAGATATACTATAATACAATGCATGTCACCTGAATGTGCCAGGAGACTTGACAAACTGTCCAGAGGTCTTTGCTTGGCCCTCAGTGCACACTGGATCATCCCCAGTGAACCACAGTTGCAGCACATCACATGTGACAGGTGGCAGCTCAGCCATCAGGGAGCCTGTCAAGAAATTTGTCAAGCCCGCATTTGCCCTAGAGGGCACACCAGAGCACACTTAGCTGCGTTGAGTCACCAACAATGCCACACCTGGTGTAAAAATCATGCAGCTAGACATGAAGCTTAGTCTTCGTTATGCTGCCAAGCAGTGACAGAACAGGTATTTGAGCAAAACATGGACTGAGCAGCATGCATCACAAGAGTGAACAAGTAGCGGCAAGCATTGACATTATTCCCTGAGTTTGTGTACATGTCACAGCACTAGCAGAGGTGATGTACTAAAGTCTACTAAAGTCTATCAATTGAACTTATTACCTGTACCAGTTGAGACCAGAAGTCCAAGCTTCTGGCCTGTCCATGCCTTTCAGCATGCCCAGCTGCTCAACCATGGGCGCTTCCACTTCTGCTGCTTCTTTGAGACCTACGCCCTTGGCAAACAGCTTGCCAGATGCCATGGCCCACTCAGCAATGCCACGCAAGCTGAAGAATGCAATGTACCTGCACAGAAAGGCAATTTGATCCAAGGACAGGAATTCACTTTACGTTCCCTTTCACTAAGACTCATAGGGCAGTCAACATACAGTGCCTGGGAGTTTTCTGAGAATGCTGAGTTTGAATGAAACAAGTGTGCATGAACACCCTGACATGTGTCAGCATTGATGTCTTTCTACAAGACTCAATCAGAGAGGCAGTCTCTGACATGGATGCATGATACAAGCAATTTCCGGCAGTTTAGCCTGGCGGGCAGAGACAGACACATGCATGATAGCACACTCTCAGCAGGCAGGTACACAGCAAAAAAGCTTGGCTGCCTGGTGGTTGACAGAAAAAATGATATCACCCATGTGCAGGGATATGAGTTTGTCTGCCAGGGTTCTATACCACGATTTCAGCTTCTGCTCATTGGCATGGTCACCCTTGAAATAGCCATTGGGATTGCCTACTGACATGGCCACTAGTTGGAGGGTGCGGTCTGGGTAGAGGGCAGCAAAGGCCCAGGCCAGTGATGAGCCCCAGTCATGGCCCACAATATGAGCCTTGCCAATGTCCAATGCATCCATGATACCTGCAGTCAGCATTCATCATTAGCATGATTGAAACTGAGACTTTCCTTTACCAGATCTTGTTCCAAAACAAGCGTGCTTTGGCTGATCACACACTGGATGCAGGCAATTGTTTTGCTAATGAAGGAGGATTGAAAAGCCGCTCAGGCCTCTGCAATTCTGTTCTGGATGAGGGCAAAGGGTTGTCAGTGTGGTCACCTGCAACGTCCTTGACCAGCGCCTTTTGGAGGTTGTAAGCCTGCACATCTTGTGGAGCGTCACTTTCACCGTTGATGGCCCCACGCAGGTCCGGGGCAACCACACGAAAGCCTTTCTGCACCAAGACGGGGATCTGCAGGTTTCGATGACGCGTGAGTAACGCTGTCTACCAAACGATGCAGTCACAAGCGTAAATGTTGTCTTTGATCGTCACGGCGTGCACTGATTGCACAGTGGAACAGAAAGAGCCACACAACCTGCATTTGCCACATGTTAGCACGGCTCGGAAACCCGTGCAGGAGGACGATCGGCACTGCCCCTGTGTCACCTTGATCGTCGACCACAAAATTGAGGCCGTTTGCCTTTAGACGCTTTCGTCGACCAGTTGCGTTGTCAGTCGTGACAACACAACACAGTGTAGGAGCCTTTGCTCTTAGCGGTCTAAGTCTGCTTGCTCTTGAACAAGAGAATAGCTTGTTACAGGTTGCTGGCATGGGTGCGCTGAGCCTCGTTGCCATCGCAAAGTTACTTGACACAGATCACCAGCGGGGGCACGCGCAGGCATATCGTATCTGCAAAACGGCAAGTTGGCTACGCAGACACGCAGAAGATGTCAGAAGCTCAGCTAGAAGATGCAGACGATGACTCATGAGCCAATGAGCGAAGTCATGTCAATGAGCCTGGACTGTGCCCGTGAATGCGGTCTTCCAGGTCCGCAGACCCCTCAGTCCACAAACCTTGCAGCTCTTCGCCGTGACTGGACAGAAGCAGCAGCTCAGAGCAACAGCTTTCACGGCTATCGACCAGGCAAGCATGGCTTCGCTTCGCAGTGTTTCTGACGCACTTCACCAGGGCCTCGAGCTGGCCTGTTTTTCGTTGTGCTGCTTCTTCAGCAGTTTCTTCACCTTTTCGGACCCGTGAGAACTCGCCCTTCCCGCTTGCTTGTCTCGCCTCGTTGACAAGGATCGTGTGCTTCAGGTCACAGTGCCATCTAGCTTGCAATACTCCTGTGGAGACGGCAGCACTGGCGGCGGAATATGCAAGGGTAAGTGTTTCTGAGGGTCTGTCTGCCGCATCTTTACGGCTGAAGTCTCTGAAGCAATGCAGGGCTTTGTGTTGAGTGCTTGCGCAAACCTGCTGTCAAATCAGCTATACTATGCTATGCAGGCCACTTAAACGAACTTTGCTGTATGCAGGCCGCATTCAAGATGTGTGCTGATGCCCCTGTCAGACCTCATCCACCAGGTCCCAAGGTTGCTGGAGCTGATGCCTTCACAATGCCTTGCAGCCTTGATAGCAATGAACACAACTCACCGCAGTCAGATTCACAACTATGTTACAAGCATCGCAATCAGTGACCCCACTCATGCCAGTGACCTGATCAGCTGCAATTGGCCTCACCTGGTGAAGTGGACATTAACAGACCAAGACAGCCACATGATGCAAGCTATACCAATCCACTGTGACTTGACAGTTGCTGCTGCTTCGGTGCTTGCCAAGGCCAGCATGCTCAGCAGATGGCAGTTACAGCTTGAGGGCACTCAGCTCAGTGCAGCTGTTGCGGCAGAGATTGCCAAGGGGGACTGGCCATCCTTGGTGGGACTGTACCTTGGGCGTACCAAGCTGACAAGGGCAGTTGTGCAGCAGCTGGTGGCAGCCAACTGGCCAGCATTGACCTGTTTGTCGACTCTTGAGACGCCAGTGGACATGGGCTTACTTTTACTATTGTCCCAGGCACGTTGGCCTCAACTTGCTTACTTGAGCCTGCCCAGTTCGAAGCTGCTTGCAACCCACAAGCTGATGGAGATGGAGATGGAGAAGATGTTGTTACTTGCTGTGAGCAATACCTTGAGCGACGAGACCAGTGTCATGTTCAGAAAGGTTTCCTCCAGCAGCTCTGCAACAATTGACTGGTCTTCAATCATAACACTGGACCTGACAGACCGACAAGTTGACACACAGATGGTGACAAAGCTCCTGCACACAGGAATGAATCAACTCGAGCTTCTTATGTTAAATGATGTTCAGCTGGATGCTGCAGCCATCTTGCAGCTGACTACGTCAGAGTGCCCAAGACTGCGGCACTTGTATTTGAGCTGTACTGGGTTAGGCAGTGCGGCCATGTCGTATCTGGCACAGGGCAAGTGGCCCTTGCTGCAGAAATTGAGCCTTGACGGCAACGAGCTTGAGGACACAGCTCTAGACGAGTTGTTCACAGGGGAATGGCCATTGCTTGAGAAGTTGAAGCTGACTGTTAGGTCACTGCATGGCAAGGCCATAACAGAGTGGCTGGGTCTGTCTTCTGATAGCGTGCGAGAGGCTCTCAGACAGCCTGAGCAAGATGTGCAACTTAATGTACTGAAGATCAAATTTGGTGGCAGCGATGCTGACATGCAACCACCAGTGCAACACATCAGACATGTGTACCCTCGCCTTGCCACCGTGACCCTGTACCCACCAAACCCATTGGCAACCTAGGCTAGATTTTCAGGCCTTTTTATCAAGCATTGCAGTGGACTATTTTGTGCCAGTTGCTGAGTAAAACACGATGCTTGCTGCTCATGTTGCCTGATGCTGAAGTGTGCTGAAGAAGTGTGTGCTTGAATACAAATTTGTATACAAATTTGTTTTTAAAATGAACCATGTTTACAGAGCAATAGCTTTGTTTTTTTTGACACTTTGAAGATTTATTTGCTTTCCGCATGTCCAGTGTGGGCGTTCGCAAGATTGTCTCTGGTACTGCAAGAGAGTTTGGCATTCTGGATGCAGGTGTGTGTTCATTTGTGCTACGTGGACACTTGCTTGCATCTGCAGTTGAGTGCCATGCTCGCTTGTGAAAGTTATAGGGACTTGATACTAAAGCATAGTCCATGCACAGACTTGCAGTAGGTCGTGGTATGTATCCCACATCATACTCATCAGCTAGATGCCATATGGCATGAGTTATCTTGCAGCTGGCTATTTATAAACAAACTGATCATGACTGTGCATTGAGCTTGCTTAAGTCAAATCATACCAAGGGCCAAAGTTAGAGCCACTCCCTGGCATGAAGGAGCTCTGAAGTCTACTCTGGAAAGCACGGAAGCTGATGTCACTGAGATGTAAATCTTACAGCAATTGCCAACAGACAATCCAGATATGGTCTGCGTATGTCCTCTCAACCATGCGTGTTGTGTATACTACTGCCTGTCAGGTTTGCAATAGACAAGTGTCTAAAGCAACTCAACGACCCTGATGTCTGGAAATTTGTCCTTGATATCTGCCTGAATGCCCATACCAATAGGCGCAGGGCCTTCATAGGCCTTGACTTCACAGATGCCATCATCTACAGCAAGCACCTCAACACTACCACCATATAGCCTTGACTTGCAGGTCTCAACATGTCAAGGTGACTGTTGACTGACTCAACAGACGCTGACGTGTCAATCTGGTCAACTTGCTGCACCTCAAGCAGCTGCTCACCAAAAGTTGCCTGCACGTGACACACTGATGTTTGAAACAAGAACTCAGTCAAGACAGGCTGTTGATCATTGTCAACAACACACATCTGCAGATGTTTTAGGTACAGTAGCTGTTTAGCAAAAGTTGCTGCTAGGAAAACATGCTTCAAAAATGACATATGCAGATCAGCAACACTGCCAGCAAGTCATTGTACAAGCTTTACCACCTTTCTTACTGCAAAATCCTTTCACACACCTTGCAACATTGCCCAGACACACTGAATGTCCATCAGAAACACAGATTCCTTGCAGAACATCCACAAGTCATGGCATGTTGTCGTGCTCTTTGCTCACACCCGAGTGTTGAGAGCCAACCAGAGAGATCTCTCAATGCCCCAGGTCAGCTTACATCACATGATGACTCACACTTTTCACATTACGGCTCACTCTGAGAGATTTCTCGATGCCCATCTTGATGGTGGCTGTGGATGAGGGGCAAGTGCCACAGGCTCCTTGCAAGCGCAGCATCATCACGCCATCTTGCACTGCAGCCACCTCCACATTCCCTCCATCAGCTATCAAGTAGGGCCGCACCTCATACAGCAAGTAGGGAGTCAGAGGTGGTCATTCTTGGTCACCGTGGTAATAATGGCTGCTGCCTGTAGGACAACAGGCTGCTGTGCTCCTTGTTGGCAGCATGACACAGACCTGCTGATGTTCAGAAGCTCAATGGCTTCTTGCATCCACACTCACACACATTTAACCAAATTTGTGCCATTTTCCACACTTGGCGTGATTGCTCGGGAGGCTTTCCGCGAATCACGTACCAGGAACTTCAAAGCTCAGTGCCTAGTCGCCTGGATGAGGATTGAAGAGAGGGAATATATGTACTGTAACAGCTACTTGCATGGCGTAACATGCTGAGGAGGAAATGCTGAGGAGTAATTGCAGCACGCCTACCTGCCTGTGCACGCTTGATCTTGTGAAAGGACTGACAACAGCGTGGGCCCTCTGCAAGCTTTCCTCCCTGATGGCTTCATCCTATGCCTATCGCTCCTGTGCCTGGTCTGTTCAAAGCACTTAGCTGCGTTATGCCAGCAGCGCTCAGCAGTACATGTGTGATGCAGCAGGCGTACACTTTGTCAACTGGACCAAAATACGCAACCAAAGCACTGAGCTGCATTGTGCCAGCAGCACTCAACAGTACATGTGTGTTGCAACAGGGCACACACTATGTCAACGACCAAAATACGCAACCAAGAAAACCCAGCTTTACCATCAGCTGATAAGTTCAGCCACAGCCACAGCCAAAAGGAGCAGCTATCTGAGTTGATGTGCTAGCAGGTACAAGGACGTTTGCTACAGACTTGTATGATGTCTTTTCTGAAGGGGATTGAGCAAGCTGGCGTTGACCGGGGAAAAAAATAGCTGGCGCCACATTGCTGCTCCAACATGCGGTCTTCCTGATCCGCAGACCGCTCAGTCTGAAATGCTTGCAGCTCTTCGCCGTGATTGAACAGAAATAAGAGCTCAGAGAAACGGCTTTTGAGGCATTCAACCAGGCAATCATAGCTCTGATCATAGCTTCGCTCCGCAGCGTTTTTAACGCGCTTCATCATGGCCAAGAGCTGCCGTTTTCATCGTCGCGCTGCTTTCCTCACAGCATTGTCATCAGCTTTTTGGACCCGTCCGAACTCGTGTCGCCTTGTTGACAGGGCTGGTGTGCTTCAGGTCACAGTTCCACCGAGCTCGTATCACTGCTGTGGAGACGACAACCTTGGCGGCGGAACCATGCAAGGGTGAGTTTTCAGGAGAGTCAGTCTGTCGCAGTATTGCGGCTGAGATCTCTGAAGCAGTGCAGGGCTTTGTGTTGAACCTGCTATCAAACAAGCTGATTTAAGCTTACTTTGCGGTATGCAGGCCGCATTCCAAATGTGTACTGATGCCCCTGTCAGACCTCATCCACCAGGTCCCAAGACTGCTGGAACTGATGCCTTCAGAGTGCCTTGCAGCCTTGATAGCAACCTGCACAACTCACCGCAGTCAGATTCACAATTATGTCACAAGCATCACAATCTGTGACCCTACTCACACTGGTGACCTTATCAGCTGCAGTTGGCCTCGGCTGGTGAAGTGGACATTAGCAGACCAGGACAGCCACAGGATACTCATACGTGTAACCTGTGACATGACCATTGCTGCTGCTTCAGTGCTTGCCAAGGCCAGCATACTAAGCAGATGGCACTTACAGCTCGAGGGCAGTGAGCTCAGTGCTACTGTTGCAGCAGAGATTGCCAAGGGGGACTGGCTTTGGTTGGTGGGATTGTACTTTGGCCGTGCCAAGCTGACCAGGGCAGTTGTGCAGGAGTTAGTGGCTGCCAACTGGCCAGCGTTGACATGTTTGTCAACTCTTCAACTGCCAGTGGACATGGGCGTACTTTCACTGTTGTCTCAGGCACGCTGGCCTCAGCTGGCTTTCTTGAACCTGCTCAGGGTGAAACTGCCATCAACCCAACAGGGGAAGGAGCTGGAGTTACAAATCTTATCCGCTTTGAGCAATGCATGGAGCAAGGTGGTCTTGAAAGCTGACACAGAACAGACTTCATCCACCAGCTCTGCAACAACTGCAACATTGAACTGGTCTTCCATCATTGCACTGAGCCTGATGTACCAGCGAGTTGACACACAGATGGTGACAAAGCTCTTGCACACTGGTGTGAATCAAATTGAGCTTGTTGTGTTTGATCACGTTCAGCTCGATGTTGCAGTCATTTTGCAGCTGACTAATTCAGAGTGCCCAAGACTGCAGAGATTGGTGTTGAGCTATTGTGGGTTAGGTAGTGTGGCCATGTCATATCTGGCATGGGGCAAGTGGCCTCTGTTGAAAGAGTTGAGTCTTGAAGGCAACGAGCTTGATGACACAGCTGTAGATGAGTTGTTCAAAGGGGAACGGCCATTACTTGAGGAGCTGAAGCTGACTGTCAGGTCACTGCATGGCAAGGTTGTCACACAGTGGCTGGGTCTGTCATCTGACAGTGTGCAAGAGGCACTCAGACAGCCTGAGCAAGATATGCAGGTTAGGGAACTCAAGATCAAACTCAGTGGCAGCAACGCTGACATGCTACCACCACTGCAACACATTAGGCATGTGTACCCTCGCCTTGCCACCGTGACCCTGTGCCCCCCAAGACCATGAGCAATTTAAGCTAGATTTTTTTCTGGCTTTGAATCAAGCGTCAGAGTATACTGTTTTGTGCTAGTTGTTGACAAGACACGATGTCTGGTGTTTTTGTTACTGAAGTATGCTGAAGAAGTGTGTATTTGAGCACAAGATAAATCAGGTTTAAAGAGCAACAGCAATAAATTTGTTTTTTTCAGAACAGCTTGAAAGTCTTGTTGGCCTTCCACATTCCCTATACTAGCATTTGCAAGATAGTCATTTGTGATGTTTGGACATTGCCTGTGTTCACAGTTGAAGGCAATGCCCGCTTGTGAGAATCATATGGACTTATTCTTAAGACACAGTCGATGCACACCATGCAGTAGGTCATGGTCTTTATACCACATCATCTAGCTGCCATATGGCATCATCTTGCAGCTGGCTAGTCAAACTGATCGTGGCTGTGCATGCATTGACCACATCTACCATGCACACCAGTCTCGGTGCTCCTCATATCTGGAAACTTTTTGTGCGCTGGAATGCATTTGCGGATCCGCAAATGCACTCTGGAGAAGTGCAAAGTACAATAGAGCTAGCGTAAGTCAGACGCTTGGCCCAAGGCTCGCGTAAAGCAATTTAACGACCCTGATGTCTGGAAACTTGTCCTTGATAGCTGCCTGAATGCCCATGCCAATAGGCGCAGGGCCTTCGTACTTGACTTCACAGGTGCCATCATCCACAGCAAGCACCTCAACACTACCACCATAGCCTTGTATTGCAGGTCTCAGCATGTCAAGGTGACTTTTCACTGACTCTACACATGCTGATATGTCAGTCTGGTCGACTTGCTGCACTTCAAGCAGCTGCTCACCAAAAGTTGCCTGCATGAGACACACAGATGTTTGAGACATGCTGATCATGATCGATGGCAACAACACATGAGTGCAGTTGTTGCAGGTCCAGTAGCTGGTTAGCAAATGTTGCTGCTGAAATATATGGTTTCAATATGACACACATAGATCAACAACACTGCCAGCAAGTCATTGTGCGAGCTTTATCATCTCTTTCCCCTGCTGCACAAGTCTTTGATATGCGCGGCAACATTGCCCAGACACGCTGAAATCCAATGAAACACAGAGTCCTTGCAAAACAAAGACAAGTCATGGCGCACTGTTGTGCTCCATGTTGTCCCTTGGAGGCAAGGTCACAATATGACTCACTCTCAAAGATCTCCTAATGCCTTGTCCACCAAGTAGGGAGTCAGTGGTGGTAGCTCTTCATCATCGTCATAGTCATGGCTGCTGCCTGTACGGTCAACATGATGCTGTGATTATTGCTTGCAGCATAACACAGGCCTGTCTATGTTCAGAATGCTCAGTGCCTTCTTGCATTCACACGCACACACATCTAACCCAACTTGCGCCATTGTTCAAACATGGCGCGAATGCCCGGAAGGCTTTCTACAAATGACATGCAAGGAATGCTAAAGCTCAGTGCCTTGTCTGTCAGACAGAGACTGAAGGGGTGGGGAGGGGATATGTTGACTGCTACTTGCTTGCACGGCATGTTCTGCTGAGGAGTAATTGCAGACATGTATTTGCAGCACACCTATCTGCCTGTGCACAGTAGCACTTGTGAAAGGGCTGACAACAGCCGGGGCCCTGTGCAAGCTTTCCTCCCTGTTGCCCTCATCCTGTGCCTTCTGCTCCTGAGCCTTCTGAAGGCTGACCTGCCTACTGTGGCAGGGCTGCAGCAAGGCAATGCAGCAGGGCTCAACAGGTCCCCAGCCATGTCCAGGATATACAAACGACATGCCTGTGCTCACCCAGGACAAATCAAGGGAATGTTTTGCATGGGTGCAAGACATAGTTGTAGAAGCAGGTTGCTGGCTTGTCAGGCAGCTGCCTGAGCATCAATGTCACAAACCAAAATAGAGACAGTGAGGATGCCATCATCAACAAGCGCACCTTTCATTGTGTGTTGAGTCTGGGAGTCGATGACAGCGCTCCAGCCATCCCCTTCAACAGCCTTCATCAGGTTCAGCCTCCTCTGCTTTGTGTCAGGCGAGGAGCGCTCCTTGCCTGCATCACCATGCCAAGTCTGTTCACCAGCGTCCATGACAGTTGCAAACCTGTGCAACATGTATTGGGCAGGCATCGCCTTCCAACAAATCCAGCCTTTTCTGCTGAGAGTCTGACTCTTTGCCTGCCTAAGCAATACAAGAACTTCACTGTCTGGACACACAACAAGCCATTCACGTACATCAGACATGAGATTCAGCATCAACTGATCCTTAGAGTGGATGACAAAACACAGTCAAGAAGGCTGCAGAAACATTGAGGCCGACACCGCTGCAGTGACCACAATGCATGTGTTGTTTACAATGCATCGGACTGCATGCTGCCAACTGATCGCATTTCTTGCAAAACAGAGCTATAACGCAACAGAACACGAAGCAGATTTAGCTGGATCACATCTGCACATGACAGTGAGAGCATGAAGCTTGCAGCATTGGTCTACTCTATGACTAATTCAGCCTGCAAGTGGTTGACTAAGGGTTTGATTACAGCTTGGTTGCATTTGTACAAAACACATCTCTAGGAAGACAAAAAGCAACAGTGAGACACGATCATGCTGATGCAACATGCACATATTGACTGCATTTGCATCAGTGCAGGGCATATCAGCAGGTGCAGAGTAAAACAAAATAGATTGTGTGTCACCTGAATGTGCCAGGAGACTTGACAAACTGTCCTAAGGTTCTTTCTTGGCCCTCAGTGCATGCTGGCCCAGTGTACCAGAGCAGTGCATCACATGTGACAGGTGGCAGCTCAGACATCAGAGAGCCTTTCAAGAAAATTTTCAGGCCTGCATTTGGCCTGAAGGACACAATAGAGGAGACTTAGCTACCTTGAGTCACCAGTGCTGGCACACATGGTTTGAGAATCAAGCAGCTAAACATAATACTTACTGGATGTGATGCTGTTAAGCAGTGACAAAACATGTATTTGGGCTGAACATGGACTCACAAGAGCGAATAGCGACAGCAAGCATTGACATCACGACCTGGATGTGTGCATGCAAATATATATATATGTCAGAGCACAAGCAGAGGTTGTCTCCTGCACAGTCTATTGCTCACCTGTACCAGTTGAGACCGGAAGACCAAGCTTCTGGCCTTTCCATGCCTTTCAGCATGCCCAATCGCTCAACCATGGGCGCTTCCAGTTCTGCTGCCTGCTGCCTCTGCAAGACCTACACCCTTGGCAAATAAATTGCCAGATGCATTGCCCACTCAGCCATGCCACGCAAGCTGAAGAATGCAAAGTACCTGCATATAAGGGCAACTTGATCCAAGGACAGGAATGCGGTTTACATGCCCTGTTGTTAAGACTCGTTAAAGGAGTCAGCACACAATTACAAGGAAAACTTTGAGAATGCTGAGTTTGAATAAACAAGTGTGCACGTGTCTATGTTGATGCCCCCTGACGCACTTCATCAATGCTTTGAGCAATCCTTTTCTTCGTTGTGCTGCTTATCAAGCAGCAGCTCCGGCATCTTTTCGGACCTGTCGGACCTCGTCCCCCCGCTTGCTGGTCTCGCCTCCTGGTCTGCTTCAGATCACACTCCCACCGTATCACTGCTGTGAGGACGACACTGGCAGCGAAACTATGCAAGGGTAAGTTTTCAGAAAATGTGTCTGCCACATGACTGCGATTGAGGTCTCCGTAGCAGCTTTGTGTTGAGAGCTTGTACAAATCTGCTGTGAAAGGAGCTGATTTAAGCTTACTTTGCTATACGCAGACCGCATTCAAAATGTGTGCTGATGCCCCTGTCAGACCTGATCCACCAGGTCCCAAGGTTGCTGGAGCTGATGCCTTCAGGGTGCCTTGCAGTCTTGATAGCAACCAGCACAACTCATCGCAATCAGATTCACAACTATGTCACAAGCGTCACAATCATCGACCCCAGTCACGCCAGTGACCGTATAAGCTGCAGTTGGCCTCAGCTGGTGGAATTGGACATTAGTAGACCAGGACAGCCACAGGATACAAGATATACATGTCACCTGTGACATGACAGTTGCTGCTGCTTCAGTGCTTGCCAAGGTCAGCCTGTTGAGCAGATGACAGTTACAGCTCGAAGGCATCGAGCTCAACGCAGCTGCTGCGGCAGAGATTGCCAAGGGAGAGTGGCCCTTCTTGGTGGGACTGTACTTTGGGCATGCCAGGCTGACAAGGGCAGTTGTGCAGGAGCTGGCAGCAGCCAACTGGCCAGCATTGACCTTGTTGTCGTCTTTTAGAATGCCAGTGGACATGGGCGTACTTTCACTGTTATCCCAAGCACGCTGGCCTCAGCTTGCTCATTTGAGCCTGCTCAATGTGAGGCTGCCGTCACCCCAAGAGAGGAAGGTGCAGCAGACTCGACATTTTTCAGTGATGAGCAGGTTGGTCTTGAAAGCTGATCAAGGCCGGACTTCATCCAGCAGTTCTGCAACAAGTGCAACATTAGACTGGCCTTCGCTCATCGGATTGTCCCTGACATGCCAGAAAATTGACACACAGATGGTGCCAAAGCTCCTGCACACAGGAGTAAATCAAACTGAGCTTTTGGTGTTGAGTTGCGTTCAGCTGGATGCCGCACTCATCTCACAGCTGACTAAGTCAGAATGCCCAAGACTGCAGATATTGGCTTTGAGCTATAATGGATTGGGCAGTGTAGCGATGTCATATCTGGCACAAGGCAAGTGGCCGTTGTTGCAAGAGTTGAGTCTTCAAGGCAACGAGCTTGAGGACACAGCTCTAGATGAGTTGTTCAAAAGGGAATGGCCATTACTTCAGGAGCTGATTCTGACTGTTAGGTCACTGCATGGCAAGGCCATCACACAGTGGCTGGGTCTGTCTTCTGATAGTGACACTGTGCAAGAGGCGCTCAGACAGCCTGAGCAAGATGTGCAGGTGAATGAATTGAAAGTCAAATTTGGTGGCAGCAATGCTGACATGCAACCACCAGTGCAACACATTAGATATGTGTACCCTCGCCTTGCCACCGTGACCCTGTACCCGCCAAGACCATGAGCCAATTTAATTAAGTGTTTGGGCCTTTTGTGTCAAATGTCAGAGTGTACTACTTTCTTTGAAATCTCAACGCCTGCTGTTTATGTTGCCTGATGCTGCAGTGTGTTGAGAAGGTTTGGGATTGAGTACAAGATGAATCATAATACAGTGCAATAGCAGTATGTTTGTTTCTTGTATAACAGCTTGAAGATAGTGCTTGCTTTCCACATCTCCAGTGCTAGCATTGAGTGCCGCAAGATTGTCTGTGGTACTACAAGACAGTTTGCTCGGATACGTGTACTCATTTGTGTTATATGGACACTTTCTTGTGTCTACAGTTGAGTGCAATGCCGGCTTGTGAAAGTTGTAAGGACACGTCAACGCATAGCTCAAGTCGGCTGACCCTCGTTGCCATCGCAAATACATATCACAGATCATCACCAGAGGGGCCATACACAAAAATATGGTGCCCGCAATACGGCACATTGGCTACGCTTCTGTCAGAAGCTCAGCTACCTCTAGATTTGACTCATGAGTCATGAGCTTAAAGACAATTAGGCACTTCAAATGTCTCGGTCATGTCACACATTGGACTGTGCATTGCCTGGACTCTGTCCCGAAATGCGGTCTGCTTGATCAGCAGATCTCTCAGGCCAAAGGTCTCGCAGCTCTTCGTTGTAAACTGGACAGAAGGAGGAGCTCAGAGAAACGGCTTTCGGGGCAGACAACCAGGCATGTATAGCTTCGCAGCGTTTCTGACCTTTTTCACCATGGCGTCGAGATGGCCTGTTCTGCGTTGTGCTGCTCATGAAACAGCAGTTTTTCCAACTTTTCGGACCCGTCAGAACTTGTTCTTCCCGCTTGCTTGTCTTGCCTCGTTGACACGGCTTGTGTGCTTCAGATCACACTCCCACCGAGCTTGTGCCACTGCTGTGGAGACGACAACAGTAGCGGCGAACCTATGCAAGGGTGAGTTTGCAGCAGAGGTCTCTGAAACAGCGCAGGGCTTTGTGTTGAGTGCTTTTGCGACCTGCTGTCAACTAAGCTGATTTAAGCTTACTTTGCTGTGTGCAGGCCGCATTCCAAGTGTATGCTGATGCCGTTGTCAGACCTCATCCACCAGGTCCCAAGGTTGCTGGAGCTGATGCCTTCAGAGTGCCTTGCAGCCTTGATAGCAACCAGCAAAACTCACCGCAGTCAGATTCACAAGTATGTCACATGCATCACACTCAGTGACCCCACTCATGCCAGTCAACTTGTCAGCTGCAGTTGGCCTCGGCTGGTGAAGTGGACATCAGTAGACCAGGACAGCCCCAGGATAGAAACTATACGTGTCACTTGTGACATGACAGTTGCTGCTGCTTCAGTCCTTGCCAAAGCCAGCATGCTCAGCACATGGCACTTACGGCTTGAGGGTATTCAGCTCAGTGCAGCTGTTGCGGCAGAGATTGCCAAGGGAGATTGGCCAACCTTGGATGGACTGTACTTGTGGCATGCCGGGCTGACAAGGGCAGTTGTGCAAGAGCTGGTGGCAGCCAACTGGCCAGCATTGACCTGTTTGGGGACTCTAAACATGCCAGTGGGCATGGGCATACTTTCACTGGTATCCCATGCACGCTGGCCCAAACTTGCTTACATGAGCCTGCTCGATACGAGGCGGCTGTCAAACCAACAGTTGAAGGAGCTGGAGACACTTTTGTTATTTGCCTTGAACCAGGTGGTTCAGGTTTCATCCAGCAGCTCTGCAACATTTGACTGGTCTTCAATCATTTCACTGATACTGACATACCAGCAAGTTGATGCACATATGGTGACAAAGCTCCTGCACACAGGTGTGAATCGGGTCGAGACAATTGTGTTGTTTTGCGTTCAGCTGGATGCCGCAGTCATCTTGCAGCTGACTAAGTCAGAGTGCCCAAGACTGCAGAAATTGGCTTTGAGCTATAATGGGTTGGGCAGTGCGGCTGTGTCATATCTGGCACAGGGCAAGTGGCCTTTGCTAAAGCGGTTGAAACTTAAAGGCAACGAGCTCAAGGACACAACTCTAGACGAGTTGTTCAAAGGGGAATGGCCATTACTTGAGGAGCTGGAGCTGACTGTCAGGTCACTGAATGGCAAGGCCATAACAAAGTGGCTAGGGCTTTCTTCTGATAAGGTGCAAGAGGCACTCAGACAGCCTGAGCAAGATTTACAGGTCAATGAATTGAAGGTCAAGTTTAGTGGCAGCAATGCTGACATGCAGCCACCACTGCAGCACATTAGACATGTGTACCCTTGTCTTGCCACTGTGACTCTGTGCCCGCCAAGGCCATCGCCTGCTGTGAGCATAGACTAGACTTCCAGGCCTTTTCATCGACCATCAGAGTACACTTTGTGCGAGTTGCTGACCAAAACGTGATGCGCGCTGTTTATTTTGCCTGATGCTAGAGTTCTCTGAAGAAGTGTGTGATTGAGTACGGGATGAATCATATTTATAGTGCAATAGCAACAGCTTTGTTTCTCCTACAACAGCTTGAAGATCTTATTCGCCAGGCAAATTTTGCCTTCCACAATTCCAGTGTTAGCACCCGCCAGAGTGTCGGTGGTACTGAACAGTTTGCCATTCTAGGATTCATGAACACGTTTAAACAAATTTGTGCTCTGTGGTGTCAATACTTGCTTGTGTTCATGGTCTAGTTCAATGTGTTCTTGTGAAAGCTGTATGGACTTGTGAACACACAGTTCATTCACAGATTTCTAGATCGTGATGTTTACCAACCACAATATATTTGGCTAGATGCCACATGGCATGGCTTATGTTTGCAACTGGCCAGTCATTATGACCATGACTTTGTGCATTGTCCATACCTACTTACAATTCACACCAACTTCTGGGATAGCTCCAACGTCCTCATGTCCGGGAAGGTAATGTGTCGCTGTGATGCATATGCTTATGCCGACAAATGCAAGTAAGCTTACTCAACATAGGGATCAAGGTGAGAGCCACTTCCTGGCCTGAACGAGCTGTAAAGTCATGTCGGGGACAGCGATTGGGGAGTCAATGCCACTGAGCTGCTCACACTCTCAACGCTTACATAACTTAGATTTGCAATAGACAAGTGCCTAAAGCAACTCAACGACCCTGATGTCGGGAAATTTGCCCTTGATAGCTGCCTGAATGCCCATACCAATAGGCGCAGGGCCTTCATACTTGACTTCACAGATGCCATCATCTACAGCACGCATCTCAACACTACCACCATACATAGCCTTGACTTGCAGGTCTCAGCATGTCAAGGTGACTGTTGACTGACTCAACAGACGCTGACGTGTCAATCTGGTCAACTTGCTGCACCTCAAGCAGCTGGTCACCAAAGGTTGCCTGCATGTGACACACTGATGTTTGAAACAAGAATTCAGGCAAGACAGGCTGTTGATCAATGTCAACAACACACATCTGCAGGTGTTGTAGGTACAGTAGCTGTTCAGCAAAAGTTGCTGCTGGGAAAACATGCTTCGAACATGACATATGCAGATCAGCAACACTGCCAGCAAGTCATTGTACAAGCTTTACCACCTTTCTTACAGCAAAACGTTCACACGCGTTGCAATATTGCCCAGACACACTGAACATCCATCAAAAACACAGCTTCCTTGCAGAACAACCACAAGTCATGGCATACTGTCGTGCTCTTTGCTCACATCCGAGTGTTGAGAGCCACCAGAGAGATCTCTGAATGCCCCAGGTCATCTTACATCACATGATGACTCACCCTGAGAGATCTCTCAATGCCCGTCTTCATGGTGGCTGTGCATGAGGGGCAAGTGCCACAGGCTCCTTGCAAGCGCAGCATCACAACCCCATCTTGCACTGCAGCCACCTCCACATTCCCTCCATCAGCTATCAAGTAGGGCCGTACCTCATCCAGCAAGTAGGGAGTCAGAGGTGTTAATTCTTCATCACCGTGGTAGGCATGGCTGCTGCCTGCAGGACAACAGGATGCTGTGCTCCTTGTTGGCAGCTTAACACAGACCTGCTGATGTTCATGATGCTCAGTGCTGCCTGCTAAATGAGTAATGAAGCCGGGGGGGGAAGGATGACATCACATTTGTTGCTACTTGCTTGCACGGCATAATTTGCTGTGGAGTAGTTGCAGATGTGAAATCGTACCGCACCTATCTGCCTGTGCACAGTAGCTCTTGTGAAAAGGCTGACAACAGCCTGAGCCCTCTGCAAGCTTTCCTCTCTGCTGCCCTCATCCTGTGCCTTCTGCTCCTGAGCCTTCTGAAGGCTGACCTGCCTACTGTGGCAGGGCTGCAGCAAGGCAATGCAGCAGGGCTCAGCAGGACCAGAGATATCTGGGTCATACCGATGACATGCCTTTGCTCACCCACAACAAATTCAGGGGATGTTTTGCATAGGTGCAAGACACATTTGTAGAGCCAGATTGCTGGCTTGTCAGGCAGCTGCCTGAACATTAGTGTCACAAACCAAGGATACAGACACTGAGGATGCCATCAGCAACAAGCATACCTTCTGTTATGTGTTGGGTCTGACAGTCAATGACAGTGCCGCAGTCACATTCACCAGCCTTCATCAGGTTGAGCCTACTCTGCTGAGTGTCAGGCGCCTTGCCTGCATCACCATACCACATCTGTTCAACAGCTTGCCTGACAAATACAGATCTGTACAACACGCATTGCTGGGCATCAGACTCTGGCAATTTCAGTCTTTTCTGCTGTGAGTGGCTCTTTGCCTGCCTGAGCAGCACCAAAACTCCAGTGTTTGGCACAGAATAAGCCATTCACATACAGCAGACATGAGGTTCAGCATCAACTGATCTGTAGAGTGGACAACACAAAGCAGTCAGGAAGGCTGGAAGAGGAACTTATGGCCGACACCACTGCAGTGACCACATTAGCAGGGGCTTCTTACAATGCATCGGGTCGCATGCTGCCAAATGATTGCATTTCTTGCAAAACAGAGCTATAATGCAATAGAACACGGAGCAGATTTAGCTGCATCACATCTGCACATGACGGTGAGAGCATGAAGCTTGCAGCATTGGTCTACTCTGTGACTAACTCAGAAATGTATTGATATTTGCCATGAAGGTGCTTGTCAAGGCAAGAACAACCATGCAGCTGTATGCTACCTGCAAGTAGTTGACTAAGGGTTTGATTACAACTTGCTTGCCGTTTGTACAGAGCATATCTCTAGGAAGACAAACAGCAACAGTGAGACACAATAATGCTGATGCAACACGCACATATTGACTGCAATCTTATCAGTGCAGAGCATACCAGCAGGCACAGTATATCAAAATAGATTGCATGTCACCTGAATGTGCCAGGAGACTCGACAAACTGTCCAGAGGTTCTTTCTTGGCCCTCAGTGCACACTGGATCAATGGACCACAGTTGCAGTACAGCATACATGACAGGTGGCAGCTCAGTCATCAGGGAGCCTGGCAGGAAATTTGTGAGGCCTGAAGGGCACACGAGAGGAGACTTAGCTACCAATGATGGCACACCTGGTTTAAGTGTCAAGCAGCTAGACATAATACTTACTGGATGCGATGCGATGCTTTCCAGCAGGGACAGAACATGTATATGGGCAGAACATGGACTGTTTTGAGTTCATAAGAGCAAGCAGCGGCGGCAAGCACTGACATCATGCCCTGGATGTGTGTATATGTCAGTGTACCAGCAGACATTGCATACTGCGCAGTCTACCAATTGAACTGCTCACCTGTACCAGTTGAGACTGGAAGACTAAGCTTTTGGCCTGTCCATGCCTTTCAGCACGCCTAATTGCTCAACCATGGGCGCTTCCAGTTCTGCTGCCTGCTGCCTCTGCAAGACCTACACCCGTGGCAAATAACTTGCCACATGCATGGCCCACTCAGCAACGCCACGCAAGCTGAAGAATGCAAAGTACCTGCACAGAAGCGAAACTTGATCCAAGGCCAGGAAAGCGGTTTACACGCCCTGTTGTGAAGACTCGTTAAAGGAGTCAGCATACAATTTCAAGGAAACTTTTGAGAATGCTGAGTTTGAATAAACAAGTCTGTATTGATGTCCTTTCAGACATGGTCAGAAAAGTAGCGTTCCTGACGCACTTCTTGCTTTCTTTGAACAATCCTTTTTTTCGTTGTGCTGCTTATCAAACAGCAGTTCCAGCAGCTTTTCGGACCCGTCAGACCTCCTCCTTCCCGCTTGCTTGTTTCGCCTCCTGGTGTGTTTCAGATCATACTCCCACTGAGCTTGTATCACTGCTGTGAGGACGACACCGGCGGCGAAAGTATGCAAGTGTAAGTTTTCAGAGAATGAGTCTCCGAAGCAGTGAAAGGGCTTTGTGTTGAGTGCTTGTGCAAATTTGCTGTCAAAGGAGCTGATTGAAGCTTACTTTGCTGTATGCAGACCGCATTCGGAGTGTGCGCTGACGTCCCTGTCAGACCTCATCCATCAGGTTCCAAGGTTGCTGGAGCTGATGCCTACAGAGTGCCTTGCAGCCTTGATAGCAACCAACACAGTTCATCGCAGTCAGATTCACAATCATGTTACAAGCATCACGATCAGTAACTCCAATCATGCCAGTGACCTTATCAGCTGCACTTGGCCTCGGCTGGCGAAGTGGACATTAGCAGACCAGGACAGCCACAGGATACAAACTATACATGTCACCTGTGACATGACAGTTGCTGCTGCTTCAGTGCTTGCCAAGGCCAGCATGCTGAGCAGATGGCAGTTACAGCTCAGGGGCATTGAGCTCAGTGCAGCTAGTGCGGCAGAGATTGCCAAGGGAGACTGGCCATCCTTGGTGGGACTGTACCTCTGGCGTGCCAAGCTGACAAGGGCAGTTGTGCAGGAGTTACTGGCAGCCAGCTGGCCAACATTGACCGTGTTGTCATCTGTTGAAATGCCAATGGACTTGGGCGTACTTTCACTGTTGTCCCAGGCATGTTGGCCTCAGCTTGCTGTCTTGAACCTGCTCAATGTGAGCCTGCCATCAAACCAAAAGGGGAAGGAGCTGGAGATACAAGTTTTGTCTGAAATCAGCAATACCTTGAGCTTGATGGTCTTAGAAGCTGATTTGAAACAGACTTCATCCAGCAGCTCTGCAACACTAGAATGGTCTTCAATCGTAGGATTGAACCTGACAAATCAGCAAGTTGACACACAGATGGTGACAAAGCTCCTGCACACAGGAGTGAATCAAATCGAGCTTCTTGTGTTGAATTTTGTTCAGCTGGATGCTGCAGTCATCTTGCAACTGACCACGTCAGAGTGCCCAAGATTGCGGAATCTGCTTTTGTGGGATACTGGGTTAAGCAGTGCGGCCATTTCGTACCTGGCACAGGGCAAGTGGCCTTTGCTGGAAAAGTTGAATCTTCAAGGCAATGAGCTTGAGGACACAGCTCTAGATGAGTTGTTCAAAGGGGCATGGCCATTACTTGATGAGCTGACGTTGACTGTCAGGTCACTGCATGGCAAGGCCATTACCAAGTGGCTGGGTCTGTCTTCTGATAACGTGCAAGAGGTGCTCAGACAGCCTGAGCAAGATGTGCAAGTTAGTGAACTGAAGATCAAATTTGGTGGCAGCGATGCTGACATGCAACCACCACTGCAACACATCAGACATGTGTACCCTCGCCTTGCCACCGTGACCCTGTACCCGCCAAGATCATGAGCCATTCAAACTAGATTTTTGGGTCTTTTGTGTCAAACGTCAGAGTGTACTACTTTGTACGCCTGCTGTTTATATTGCCTGATGCTGCTGTGTGTTGAGAAAGTTTGTGATTGAGTACAAGATGAATCATGTTTACAGTGCAATAGCAGTATATGTGTTTCTTTTATAACAGCTTGAAGATTTTGCTTGCTTTCCACATATCCAGTGTTTCAAGATTGTCTGTGGTATCACCAGACGGTTTGCTACTCTGGACTCAGATACATGCACTCACATTTGTTTTGTGTAGACACTTGCTTGTGTCTACAGTTGAGTGCAGTGCCCGGTTGTGAAAGTTGTAAGGTCTCGTCAACACATAGCTGATGTGCACGCTTGAAGTAGGTCATGGTACTGATTCCAAATCATATTCAGCTAGATGCCATATGGCATGGGCTATCTTGTAACTGGCTAGTCAAAATGATTGTAATTGGTTGCATTGTCCATGTACCGTACTATTCGAAAGCACACCAGTCTCTGGTAAAGCTGCAACTCCTCATTTCTGGCAAGTGTCTGTCTCGCTGGAATGCATTTGCGTCTGACAGCTAGTGCAAAGTACAAACAAGGTTGCTCATGCCAAGGGCCAATATGACGAGCTCACGCTGCTAAGATGTAAGTCTCACAGCAGCGACCAACAGTCAACTTAGAAATGCCAACTAACCATTTGTGTTATGTATACTACTGCCCATCAAATTTGCAATTGACACAAAAGCCTAAGACAGTTCAACAACCCTGATGTCCGGAAACTTGTCCTTGATGGCTGCCTGAATGCCCATATCGGCAGCTGCGGAACTGATGCCTGCAAGATGTAACTCTTGCAGCAACTATCCACAGACGACTCAGAAACAGTCTGCCTGTGTCAACTCAACCATGCGAGTTGTGTGAACTACTGCCTATCAAAATTGCAATAGGTACACAAGTGCCTAAAGCAGTTCAACAACCTTAATGTCTGGGAACTTGTCCTGGATAGCTGCCTGAATGCTCATGCCAACATGTTAAAGTCGCAGGGGCTTTGTAACTTGACAGATGCCATCATCCACAGCAAGCACCTCAACACTACCACCATAGCCTTGGATTGCAGGTCTCAGCAAGTCAAGGTGACTGTTCAGTAAACCAACAGACGCTGATGTGTTGATCTGGTTGACTTGCTGCACCTCAAGCAGCTCCTCAACAAGAGTTGCCTGCATGACACACAGACATGTTTGAAACGAGAACTCAGTAGAGATCGGCTGTTGATCCATGTCAACAGCATTTATGTGCGCTTTTTCGAAGTCCAGTTGCTGGTTAGCACACGTCGCTGTCACAAGCCATGGCACACTCAAGAGCACGACAGTGTGTGTTGTGCTCTTGAGTGTTGAGACCTGACCTGACAGGTCAGCTTACGTCACATTATGACTCACCCTGAGAGATCTCTCAATGCCCATCAGATGTTAAGATTCTTCATGGTGGCTGTGGACAAGGGGCAAGTGCCACAGGCTCCTTGCACTGCAGCCATCTTCACATTCCCTCCATCAGCTATCAAGTAGGGCCGCACCTCATCCAGTGCCTTGTCCACCAAGTAGGGGCTCAGAGGTGGTAGCTCCTCATCATCGTCGTAGTCATGGCTGCTACCCGTAAAGCAACATGGTGCTGTGCTCACTGCTTGCAGCATGACACGTGTTCAGAATGCTCAGTGCCTTTTTGCATTCAAATTACAAACCCAAAGCAACTTGTGCTGGTTTCAGAATTGGCATGATTGTTGCAAATCATGTGCAAGTTTTGCTAAAGCCCAGTGCCTTGTCTGCTAGACATGGTGTGAAAAGGTTTTGTGGAGTGTCGTTGCTACTTGCTGGCACGGCATGATTTGCTGAGGAGTGATTGCAGACATGAGTTTGCAGCGCACCTATTTGCCTATGTTTGGTAAAGTGTCGTTGCTACTTGCTTGCACGGCATTATATGCTGAGGAGTGATTGCAGACTTGAGTTTGCAGCGCACCTATCTCCCTGTGCACGGAAGGTGAAAGGGCTGACAATAGCCTCTGTGAGCTTTCCTCCCTGCTGCCCTCATCCTGAGCCTTTTGAAGGCTGACTTGCCTATTGGCTGACTTGCCTGTTGGCCTCATCATTTTCCCTTTGCAGCTCTGCAACAATGGGACTGGCTTGCCCATTTGGACCACTGACTTGCCCACTGTATCCAGTGGTTGCCTTTTGCTGCTGTGCCTTCTGGCGGTTGTCTTGCCTGATGGCCTCATCTTGCTCTAGGTGTGCTGATCTGAGCACAGTATCCGACTCACTGGTGGAGTACTCTGGAGTCAGACCATCTGCATGACAAGACCTGCCCAGATGATGAATAGGGTACGCTACACTGCATTGCTTGTGCAGGATTTGGACTAAGCTCAATTGCATCAACTCGTCAATTTCAGATACATATGATGTGGCATGATGCACAATGCAGGTTCAGCCTCCTCTGCTTTGAGTCTGGCTCCTCGCCTGCCTAAGCAGAGTCAGAACTTTAAGGTTTGTAAGTCAACATACACTAACTGGGAAATTTCTGAGAAAGCTGAGTTTAGAAGAAACACGTGTGCATGAACGCCTTGGCATGCCACCACATGGGTCTGCATCAATCATTGCATTGAACGTTGCATCAACATTGCATCACACATGAGGGCATCCTTGTGCTACAAAGACAGGACATGCGCAAATGATCTGTGTTCAATGCACCTAGCTGCATGATGCCAGCAGCCTTGCAGTTGGCCCTCAGTGCACAATGGATCATCCCCAGTGAACCAGAGCAATACATCATATGTGGCAGGTGGTAGCTCAGACATCAGGGAGCCTGTCAAGAAGTTTGTGAGGCCTGCATTTGCCCTGAAGGGCACACCAGAAGAGACTGTGCTACCTTGAGTCACCAAACATGCCACGCCTGGTCTAAAGTTCTTGCAGCTAGACACAATGCTTCCAGTATGTGATGCCGCCAGGCAGTGATACAACAGATATTTGAGCATGGACTCATCAGCATGTCTCACAAGAGCAAACAAGCAGCATGTGCAGCTATATACACACCCAGGGCGCAATGTCATGTATTTTTTGTATGCTTAAGAGCTACACCCTGATTAAATCTCTGTGCATGCAGATACTGCATGGCATTCTCTGCGCAGCGGTTGCTAGCGCAGCGCTGCATGGCATCTGCCTGCCCAGTCGCAAAAGCTGTCAATGCGGCTAGACAGCAGCAGGCACATACATGCTTGCATTTGCTTTGCAAGTGCGTGCACCCACGGAAAAGCTCGTGTGAGGGAGAGAGAGGGAGCGAGTATTACAGGTGTACGCCAAGCATGTTAATCTCGCTCTCCTGTTCACGTGGGCTACAAAAGCCTAAATGTGCAAGAGGGCATTGTGGACTGCCACTTGCTTCAGATGTGATGACGTATAGATCACGTCAATATGATTTGTAATGCAGCACGAGCAAGGCTGAAGATGTACGCAATAGAGTAAAGTGTCGTCCTTTTGCTGCGCTTCGGACAGGTGGTCCCCGGTAAACCGGTCGGTCGAAGCGTCATCGTCAGCCGTCGTAACTCTTTGAATACGGCCCTGATTTGCTAGGTTGGCTTCAAGGCACAATCGAGGCTTCGTGCAGCTGTCCTGGACGCAGTCGAGGCAGCATGCCCTGCTGACCTAGGTGTTTGCGACTCGTGCTTGCACGCGACTGGCCACGTGAACTAGTTTTGCTTGGGCCTTAGTGGACCAGTAGAAGCCATCGAGTGTTCAGCAGCATGTCGGGATGCACAGATGAGAGAAACGGCTCGTTTATTGGTGCCGTAATATGCCTGTTTGTCGGACTCGTTCCGGCGGCGATGTGCGCGTCGCTGCGCTTGAATGAGGCACAGGTACCATCGCACTCTCTGTGAGCAATCTGCACGTCGGATCTACCCCCGCCTGTCCCGTTGCAGCTCGAGACTATACAGTGTTCGTGCTGGATCTTTGCTTCAGGTCGTCGGAACACACAACAGCTATCATCAAGCTCCACCGGAGGAAATTCAGATCCTTGCTTACAATCCTCTCGTTGACGCTGTAGCAGCGTCGTATGCTCAGTCAGCAGTCAACACAACCCAATATTCACACCTTAATTTCTATGAGCAATTAGAACTAGGCAAGCACTTGACATGGCGCCTTCACTTGCGTGCATGCTTGTCTCAGCAGTTGATCAGACAGCCTGTGAGTGTCTGCAGCATGAATGATGTCCCTCTTAACATATGTGATGCATGCTCGTTACTGTGCTACTCATTACAGTACTAGTTCTGGCCATGGATATCAAATGCGCAAAACGCCTTCAGGTTGCTTGGGACATTGAAGTGCTGTATGTGTATGAGTACCTGGTGCAGCTGCACTTTAACTTCTGCGCTCCCCGAACCGGTCGATACCCAATGCGTTTAGCAATTCCCTGCTGCAAGCTAGTATTGATTGGCTGTTGTGCCATTACAGGCCTCAGAAGTTTGGAGATTGACTTGTTCCCAGACCCAACTGGAGGAACATATGACCAGTCTGTCCTGCTGAGATTAGCTGGCACTGATGGCTGGATGAACAACTCTGCCCTCCAACCAGCAGGTTTCAAGGTAAGCTGCAGCCTTCCATGCAGGTCCATAAGATTTGCTGTGATGCATGCATTTGGCAGCACATCAAGTGTTGGTTGGAATCTTTGCAAGATCTCATTGGAATGTTTGCAAGATGTTTTTGTGGAAGCAACTTGTTGGCAGAAGTCTGCAAACGCGACAATATGCATCATGCAAGCTTGCTTACATGTCATGGCACCATAGTGTGCAATGCAGTGCAATGATTGGCACGTTGAATACATGTAAGTTCTGCATGCAAAGACAAGGAGTCCTCTGCAGCTCCACTGTGCATGCTGAGTTGCTGATGTGACCCTACCTCGTCAGAAGGGTGTCAATCACTTTGATCAGGTACAACAATCACAAACACAATGACCATTGAGAAGTTCACCAGAGGAGGTTTCTTTGTCGGTCTCTATGTATTGCATTCCATGTGGGTATTCTGCAGGACTTTCTTATTGCTGTCATTTGTGTGAATTGACATCTGCATATGGTCCTGTCCAGGTTCTGCATGAGCCTGATGTCGATTTTGGCTCTTCCTGCTTCAACTTCTCCAACTGCCTGGGGCTTATAGCAGGCTGGCATACAGCCAACCCAGGGCATTTCCCCTTAACCATTTTCCTCAATCAGAAGGTTTCTGGGCTTGCGGAGTTCCTAGGCGATGAAGGGAACAACCTGCTGTCTGCTGTGATGCAGACTTCATCCACACCCGGCCCTGATACGTGAGTCATTTCTTGTAATAACAACAATAATAGTAACAACAACAATAATCATAAACAATTTCGCTTTATCTAGCTCATCATGAGCTAGGTATGCGCAGGATGTGCGGGACATGTATGGGACATGCTACCCCCCTTTCTCATCTCTGTTCTGGCTTTCCCCTGATCCATTTGCATCACACACACCTGATTTGGTGATCAAAGCTGCACGTACAGATACAGTGCTGCTTACCACGGCAGCTTGAGTAGAGTTGTTTGATAAGAGCATGCTGAGCATCTAGCTTTGTTGTTTTATGCCTGCCCACTCAACAAGTTCACAGTAAGGAAGAGTATGCCTTCTGCTCGCATAGTGTTTCTCAATATGCGATGCCCCTGAGTGTTAGGTATGCATGGCTACAGGCAACACCCTTTTTGATCAAAATGTATCTACTGGCTTACGGCCGACACATGCATACTGCTGCTGCTGGCAAACAGTCTCATACTTGAGTGGACATTGATAGAACAACATAGCTAGATGCTCAGCATACATTTGATCAAACAGCCCAACTTGAGCTGCCGTGGTCAGCGTACTGTATCTGTACAAGCTGCCCTGATCACCAAACCAGGTGTATGTGATGCAAATGTTTTGGCTCTTTTCACTACCAATGCCACACTTGAGTGGACAACGATGAGAGGTGCCACAGGTGTGACTTAAGCCTGCCATGCTTGTGTTGCAGGTATATCACAGTACCTGTGTTTGATGATGCAAGCTATGATCAGATCGAGGCAGAAGTGCTGCAGTTCTTCAACATGACTGAGATTGTCACTCCTGACGAAGTGAGGGGCAATTACTCAACCCTGTCAGATGCTGTGCTGACCAACTCTAGGTATGCTTCTTCAGCTTCACACTGCTGCAGATGAGAAAAGAAAAGAATACACCTTTTGGTGAGAAGCCAAGAGTTATATCAGGCTGCCCAGGTTCACACTGTTGTATAAGTGGTAGTTGTGAGCACTGCAGTACGTGCTGCAGTGGAGCGCTACTGCAAGCATGTGGCTGTGTTGCTTATTGCTGCTGCTTTGTGCTGAGCGTCATTGCAAGCTTTTCAATTGCAAGCTCTCACATAGTGTGTCCTTTACCAGCTGTCACGCTCAAACCTTCTTAACAGCCAACATCTCAACTGAGGAGGAATCCCTGTCATCATTCTGCACCTGTTGTGTCCAAGATACATTGACATGCCAGCTGATATCAAGCATGTGCTGTAAAGCAGACAAGGCTCGCAGTGGTGATTGACAACTTCAGTGGAAACGCCTGAGTCCCTGGCAGCCTGCAGCAGCTGGTTTCTTCAGAAAACTTTAAGAAATAGCATTCTTGACGAGATCATCATACCGTTTATTTTTGAACATTTGAATATTTGCATTTCCTGCAGTGGGCCAGGTTGGCCGGCACTGGACACCTTATGGGGCCGGCTCTTCTTTGTCTGGACACCCGAGAGCTTCACCGACTATCTGGCCCTCCACCCCAACTTGGAAGGCGCGTTGTGTTTTGTGAGCTCTGTGGATGGCAACTCTGGCGACAGTGGCGGGCAGACTGTTACAGACCCAGCTGGTGTCTTCATACAAACGTATGATAGCTTGACGTGGACCTCGCCCGTAAAGGCTAGCGAACTACGTTCCTTCACTACTAGAGTGAGTGCTGGCTGGCTTTGGCTGGATTTGACAGAAGTGTGCAGGCTTGCAACGGTGCATGTGCAGCACAAGACAGCATTGCTTGAGTGCATATTGTACCACTGCATGTGCAGCAAAAGGCAGCGTTGCTTGAGTACATATTGTACCACTGCATGTGCAGCAAAAGGCAGCGTTGCTTGAGTACATATTGTACCACTGCATGTGCAGCAAAAGACAGCATTGCTTGGGCACATACTGTACCATTGCATGTGCAGCAAAAGACAGCAGTCCTTGAGTACATACTGCACCGCTGCATGTGCAGCAAAAGACAGCAGTGCTTGAGTCCATTCTGTACTTGGGTTTGCCTCTTGATGATGTGGGCATTCCATTAGATCAGCACATCTTGGTGGTCCCGTCTGTGTAACTGACATTTCAGGCAACCCTGGAAAGCAGGGTAGAACTGCAATGGTACACAGATCATGTCTGCACGATAGAATTTGCATTTGCAGGCTGCCGGCATGATTTCAAGGTGCCATGTCAATGAGTCAAGCGCCTTCTGACCATAGGTTGCTTTGATCCCAAAGAGATCCTACAGAGACCCTAAACAGATCCTAAATAGATCCTAAAAACTGCTCGACTGATGTATAACTGCAAGCTAACCCTAGCCATTGCTTGCCACAGGCAGCACAGTCTCACAAACGGACTTTGGAGGTTGTGGAAGCTGGCTATATGACCATCAGCTTCACAGATGAGGATTGCAATGAAGCCAGGTACAATTTCACCGCCAGGAGGGATGCTCTAGTGTCTGCCGGCGCTCAGATCATCAAGACAGACTTCCCTACCCCTGCCACCTTCTTCCCCTCCAACTATACGGTAGGCTCCATTGCAGGCCACCAACACGACAAGCAGCACAGCTTGGCTCTGTGCTTTTGACGATATCATGATTTGAGCAATGGCTGTTTGGCTCTTGCTTTTGATGTTATCATGATTTGAGCAATGGCTGTTTGGCTCTATGTTTTTGACGTTGTTATGGTTTCAGCAATGGCAGCACCCGGGAGCTGTTGCAATCTAGCTGACAGTCTCTGCATTGTTTGTAGTCTTATAATCCATGTGCAAATCCACCTACTTGTTTGTTTTTGCTGTTTCTGCTTGATTGGTGATGTCTTTGCATTGCAACGGAAGTTGCACAGAATTCGCAATAAGGCGTTTGTGGCTGCAACATGCTGCTCTTCCCAGGCTCTGTTTACTGTACGTGACGATAGTTTGGGAGTGAGCTGCTGACTTGGGATCAGATTTCGCTAAATATTGGCAAGCTACAGACAGCTTGCGAGACCAGGCTAGATCATAAGTGCTTGACGTACATGGTCCTCTAGACCATGCATGTACTTGCAGATTCTTTCTACAGCCCCATCTATTCAGCATCTCATTGCATATGTGGCTACTGTTCAAGTCAGCCCATGACCTGCATATGCAGATGCTCAGCTTTGCTCATACTAATATTATCAAGACAGTCTGCTTGCAGCTTAGGCTGCAGTACATGCAGTAGGTCACACATATCAATTAGATAATAAGAACACTAAATATATACTCCCTTTCCAGCTCATGATGAGCTAGGTACGTGCGGGACAAGTCTTGTCTCTCTCCAAAGCAGTCATATCAACTGGTGTGTTTGTTTTTGCAGATGGCCCCTTTTAGCAGCAGCATTGGAGCCAGATGCAATCCAGTGCTGACACAGAACAGCACCACAGCTGCAGGAGATGGTAACACAGCTGCAGCCTCCTGTACAGCTGCTGACCTGAGCGACACTTCAGCTGAGATGGCCACAGCTGGCTGAGCCTGTGCAGCTGTGGCCATCTTTGGGGGTAGTCCTGTGGGGCCTTCCATTGGGGTCCATTGGGGGCTTCCATTGTGGTCAAATGCTGTGGTCAGTTGTGGCTAGATCATGAGCCTCCTGTATGATGCAGCCTGCTTGGGTGATGGTGACAATGGTGACCTCTGGCTGCAAGGTTCTTCAGTGGCTCAAATGGGATGCTAGTCAGGCATTTCAGGCAGCTCACAGTGGCGCACATCAATATTCAAAAGTTCATTCCATTGCAAACTTCCAGGAAGCAAGCTGCAACAAGACTCCTGCAGACCCACAGCACCATCTGTAATCAAGGGGCGTATGGTGAAGATGGTTGACTAAGATGGTTAATTCATGTCTTCTATAGTTTAGTTTTCAGACATGCTGTACTGGGGCAGGTATACAAGCCTTCCTGAAGTATGTTGTACCATGGTAAATGTCATGTCTTAGCAGGGTTCAAGTGTATATAGACTGGTAAGCAGCCAATAAAGATGGCTATGAATGATGCTGTCCCCAATGATCTGAGAAATCCTTTGATGCCTGGTTTGTTTCTGAGGCCCCATGCTGCTGTTTCAAGCTAGCCAACCAAGGTTTTTCTGTTGCACATGTGTATGCCGCTCTCTGAAGCTTTTCCATATTCTCATTCGTTTGAAGCTTGTCTTGCATCCATTTCATGCAAGACGTGTGCCTGCTTTCTGTACTAGTGGCAGCAGGGCTTTGTCTTGATATTTTGTGCACGCTTACGGAATCTTGGTTTGAGTTTATTTGATGCTTGGGCAGCTGTTGTGGCATTGCAAGCGTTTCCACAAGTTTCAAGGCGGTGGAACGACATTGCAAGAAGTCCAGCTTTCTTGTACACAAACACGAAACATTAGACTGTCTAAGACCACGTGCATAAGCACATACACATGTAGCATGTGTGGTCAGGCTATTGTAGCTTATACGCATGCAGAACGTAACAGCACTCAGTACCTATCATTTTTAGCCATGAAGGGGTGAATCTGCATTGAGAAGACTAGCTATCTCACTACGTGAATCCATTGCAAGCATGCTGCGCAGGGCCCAACACAACCCATGATTTGGAATAATGTCTGCAATGAGCAAATACACCCCACAATGTTCAATACGCGTCAGTTGATTCAGCACACTCAAAGCAAAGATAAGTATCATGATGACAACCTTCGAGCGAAGCTGGCTCAAATGCCACGTCTGGCTAGTGCGCAACTTGACTTTGGTCTGTGGAAATAATAGCAGGATGCTCGAAGATTATTTTACTAACAAGCTCATTAGGGGGGAAATCAGCACAACTCAGCGCTCCAGCCATGCTTAGAGCGCATACAAGCTGCCATTCAAGCCAGTTGCTCCTTGCATATCAACACGTCGCCTAAAGTGCATTGTCGTAACTTTCTTGCAAACAGCGCAGAAGCTACATGACAAGACAAGCGTACCAACAGGACAACAGGATCCCAGCTGGATCATGACTTCATGGATGCCAATAATGCAATGCTGATATCATCACTGGATGTGCAGGACTGCAAGATCTGAAGAAGACATCCAGATGGAGATATGCTTCATGCCTTTGTGCTGGTGCATCAGAGCCATTTGTTGCAGTGCAACATCAGTGATCTGCTGAGAACGGGTGAATGCCCGGAGGTATGCTGCCAGACTGGCTGATTTTGATACCAAAGCTGAGTTCTGATGGGCGCAAAAAAATGTACGTCATCTTGCAAGGGGTTACTGAGCTTGCACTGCATAGCCCGGGGGCGGTGCCAGCTGCTGCGGGGGTGGCTGGAGCTGAGGGGGTTGGGACCCCCCTGGCATAGGGAAGGGTGGCCTCATGCCAGGAGGTGGCAAACCTGTACACATGCAGAAATATTTGAGGGACACTGGTTGCAATTACCGATTCACCTCACAAGCATGCTTCTGACAGAGTTGCACAGCTGATAGCCGCTCAGCTGATAGAGCCTCTCGGAAAGCACTTGACTTCAAACACTGCTGCAGCTGAGCAACTGTAGACAGCTGTCTACAACTATCTACAGTGGCTCAGCTGCAGCAGTCTTTGAAGTCAAGGGGTGGTCACAATGATTGCAAAGACAGTACTCATCCTTGAGATGTGCTAGCTGCATGCAGCTGCCAGTGACTAGGAGTCTGGCTCTGACAGTATGAAGCCTTACTCTGTGGCGGTCTGTAGCCTGGGGGTGGTCCCAACTGGCCTGGCCTGGGGGCCATACCCTGCATCATGGGAGGGGGCATGCCCATGGGATGGGGCATACCCATGCCTGGAGGTGGCATACCCCCTGGGGGCATCATGCCAGGAGGCATGAGCATGGGAGGCATCCCTGCAGGCCCCTGTGACAGGATGAACAGATCAGAGTCAAACATCTACCATCACAAACTACGTGTATGCAGAACGTTTGCTGCTTGTCTGCCAAAGGTCACATGCTGGATTAACTTCATCGATTTTCACAAGCTGTGTGTCACTCATGTCAACTCTCCTTTGAGCTGTGGGGCAGCATACTGCTAGCAGGCGCTGGGCTGGTGCAACATGTAAAGTAGACAAGCTAGCATCTCCAGTTTCTGACACATGGGAATGAGACGCTGCTGCATGTCTGTTACTCTGCCAATAATGCTGAAAGCAGATGGTGCCTGTAGGCCTAAGACAGCCAGACATGCATTTCCCGGTGGTGTTTCACCTGCAGGCCCTGTCTAGACTTCATCTCAAATTCCATGATTTTGGAGTCAATGAGGCTTTGTGTTTGTGATTCCTCGAACTGCATGAAGTAGTTACGGACGTTTGCCTGCAAATGAGCCACATGTCAGGTAGACAGATGATCAATTTGCAGGGTTTGAGTGTTTAGGTCTACAGATATCAACATACGCAGGACGCCAATACCTTGTGCTTGTATCCTGCATTGTGCTGCTTTCGAACTTGAGGCTGCAGCATCACAACATGAGATTTGAATGAGGTGCATGCTCAGCGTACAAGCAGGACTGGCGCGTAGTGAGTTGAGACTTACAGAATCGTGAGTCAGATACGTGTCGCAATAATCACAATAATATCTCGGCATGGCCGATGCTTGTTGCCAGCCGCTACGGTTTCAGCAGCCACACAATCCCTTGCCAGGTGACCACACCTGGGCCCGCCTGGCGCACGCGAGCTCACCCACACCCTAACGATCTGCTGCTGAGACAACGGTATCTGGTGCAACGTGCAGTGGCGGAGCAGACCAGGTTGTCTTGACGTGCAGCAAAGGCGCTCGACAGCTTTGTTGGACTCCCAACAGATAAACACAGTACACAAGCAGAAGGCTGCAAAAGGGCAGTCATGTAGCTGAGGAAATACAGGAATACCTTATTTTCACAGATGTATAATACGGCATAAAATTACGAACGAAGCTTTGGCTGGCAAGCGGGCTTAGTTCTCCTCTTCCGCATCAGACGCCTGTTTGCCTTGTTGCACCTTCAACAGAAGGCACAGGCATCATGTCGGAAAGAAAAGCCGTGATCAAGAATGCTGACATGTCCGAGGATATGCAGCAGGACGCCATTGACTGTGCAACACAGGTATTGCTTTTTGTGAAATCGCGCTGCCAAGCTCTGACCAAGAAGCAATTACGGTGCAAGACTTTGCTGCTCCGGATGTCGTAGTCCAGTACTGAAACGTTAGACGGGCAATGTCCGGGAGCCACATCAAGGTCAACCAGCTGATGACTTGTGATGACTCGTTGCAGGCGTTGGAGAAGTACAACGTGGAGAAAGACATAGCTGCATTCATCAAGAAGGAGTTTGACAAAAAGTACAACCCCACATGGCACTGTATTGTTGGCAGAAACTTTGGTGAGCATGTTTTTTGCTTGCACCCAGCTCTCTGCCAGAAGTGTTGGAACTGTCTGTTGACTCTTGGTTGCTTGCAGGCTCATATGTAACGCACGAGACCAAGCACTTCATCTATTTCTATCTTGGTAAGCATCATCACCTTCATCTGCAGCATCAAATTTGAACACAAAAATTGAAAAAGACTTGCCAATTGGCTCATTTCCTGGTCCTGCCCTGCAGGGCAAGTGGCAGTACTACTATTCAAGTCTGGATGAGCAACTCATTCAGAGGCCACATCCACCACACAGGGAATGCAAGGTTGACCCTTGTATGCAAACGAAGTCTTAAATGAACCCATGCTGTAGCTTGAAAGCCACAGCAATCTGACTGCACAACCATACCAAATTCTGACTACTGATGTAGTAACTCTACTCTGTAATAAATGCAATTCATGAAGTGATGTTGACTGCTATATCACAAGTACTTTGCTTTTCATGCTACAGTCCAGGAGGAAATATAGAGTGCAGAAGTGTGCTACAGTTTGCACTTCAGCATCTGACTTAACAAGCTTGTTGGTGCCATTTGGCGACATCAGACCCTGATCAAGCTTAGTGACATCAGCAAGCAAGGCTGCATGACACATGTGCAGAGTTGATATGCGCTGGGCTAGCTGAGCTAACATAGAGCCTAAAGGCAAACATTTTTAGCGTTGCTCAGATTCAAACAATGTGTGTACACAGAAATGGATGCCAATCAGCTGCTAGCATAAGCCTAAACAGACTCACTAAAATCTATCCAAGCTCCAAAGCAGAAATCTGGGGAGAAGCTTAGCTTCTCTACCTGGCTGCAGGGTTCCGGCTTGCAACTCATGGTGATTGTCATCAACACATTGTCATTTGTCGCAACAGCTAGTGCCCCTTGCATGACCAAACAAGCTGATACCCAAAACCAGACATGAGCTGTCATGACAGTTGACATGTTGTGCTCAGGATCTGAGTGTGTTTGTGTGCCCACTACGTGTCTCAAGCTGTTATTGGTCAGTCTTCAACAGCCCAATTGCGTTCGCTTTTTGTTCACTGTCTGCATCTTTTGCTTGAACATATTCTGCGAAGGCCTGCGGGTGCTTCACCATGCACTGCTGCATGGCTTGAAATGATGCGACACAATCTGATCCCTGCAGATCACAGCATGCTGACATCATGGTAGCAATGCCGTGCATGAACCTGCAGTGTGCAAGCCAACACATGCCAGCAAGTGCGCAGCAAAGATACATGCTAAGCAGGGCAGTGCACCTTCTCGTTTGCTCTACTCTTTAGGAAGCAAGAAAAGGCTGCTATGAAAGAAGGTCCACATGGGCCCTCCTTCAAGTCATCCAGGCAGGGACAGGCAAGGGCCTGCTCAACTTTCTGATCTAGCTCCTGCACACAATGAGACGTAGTGTTGTTAATGGTTGCTCCATTGGCTCAGCTGTTAATTATGCTACAGCGCCTTGCATGCAGTCAATAAGCCTCCTTTGCACCCAGGCAATGTCAGCCTTTATTGACAGACATAAAGCTACATTTTATCCAGATCAATTCTAGGAAATGGGCGACGGGGTTTAGTTTGCACAAGCGCAAGCAGCCACACTGGTGCCCACATGTACCAGAGGCAGTCAGTGTTGTGTTAGTATGATACATGCAAACTGCCAGTGAAAGCATGTCACCCATGGAGTCCGTACCTCCGGAGAAGTTGCATCTCCAATGTCCCGTGTTGCTTCTGCGCAACGAGGCATTCATTGATGCATGCCTTACTGACTTTCCAGGCAAAATGCGGTGGCCACGCCGAAATGTGTCACCTGCAGCGAGCGCCTCCATTGCTTTATCGACCCTCCAAAACGCTTTGCTGCGATCAAACCAGGCGTTCTATACGTCAGGCGGGGGCTGTACAGGGGGCTGCACCAGTGGCTTGAGCTTTTGTGCTCCCAACTGGTACCAACACAATATGTCTCGTCTGCCACCGAAGCAGTCAGTGAACGTTATAGAGAAGCAGCTGTGCTGTATCTGCCAGCTAGCGACGGTCAGTGCGCAGTGTGACTTTGCCCGTCGTTGTTACACCATGTGACAGTCTGTCATGCAGCTTTGAAATGCATGCATTTCCTCAGCAGCAATGAACACATTGACGTTGCACGCGTTGAAGACTTCTGGTCACCGCACAAGGCGCCTCAAAGGTTTCTGTCGGATTCAGGGCTGCTTCTTGTGGGCTTGACTTGGCAAAGCAAATTATGCTGTTCGATCGTACGCAAGATCAGAGCGTGGAAGTGCTTGAGGTCGAGCGCAACAGACTGCAGAACTCGTGTAAGCACTTGCAGCGTTCCAACGCCGAGCTTCAAACAGCCATACACGATGTTGGCCCGGATTCAGATTTTGAGCAAGCTATTGAGGTACACCAGAACTTTGTCTTAACAGCCGTGCAGCCCAGATACCTGTTCAAAGGCTGCTGCCTACAGGAGAACATTCTCACAATAGCCAGACAGCAGGCCAAAATTGATAGGCTGGATCAGGAGATAGAGGAAGCAAAAACTTCTAGCCACCAGCTTGAATCTATGTCCACAGGCAAGGCAGGCCAAGCATCAGCCATCAATCACAATCCTCCACAGTTTATACAAGCAGCAGGCTTGCAGCGTGATGCTTCTGACCAACACTATGCGTCAACAAGGGCAACCAGGGGCAACTCTCCGCAGACACAAGCTACCAATTTGTCACATGATAGCATGGGTTGCTCCTCTTTGTCAGATGTTGTGATGACAGATGCTAGTAATGCTTCTGAGGCTGCTGCATCACAGCATAGTGTCTGGCTTTGACACCAGCCCTGACAGTGTAACTGAAAGCAATGTTGTGTTGTGCTCAATGGTTTTCAAATTTATTGTTAGAAGTACAAAGCAATGTTTAGCAAGTAACTATAGTCTGGTATGGGTTCTGTCATTTGATAGCTTTCTGCTGATGATGATTGCGTTCACTTTTTCTTCACATCCTAGACTGCATGTCATGCTGGTGCGCAGCAACTGATGGTGCTGCTCTTGCATCATACCAGCTCAAACTCAGCATAGCAGTTGTAGCACGAATGTCTGATTATCAGCAGTTGTAGCACGAATGTCTGATTATCAGCAGTTGTAGCACGAATTTCTGATTATCAGCAGTTGTAGCACGAATTTCTGATTATCAGCAGTTGTAGCACGAGTTTCTGATTATCAATCGATGGTCTCAGTTGATGTAAGGCTGTCAGGTGCAGTGCCTCAATTGCCTTGCTCACAGCCGACTTCTATCATACTTTTATACATGATGCCTGCCTCAATGAAAGACTGCAGCAATGGTGTCAATTGCGGGAAACCCTACACAGTCCCCATATGAAAACAAACCAAACCCAATCAAGTCTCGTAACATAAATTGAGTTGCCTTAGACATTGTCAAAGCCTGCTCAGCTGGCGTAAATAAATGAAATGTGGCTGCACGTGCTAAAACGTTGTGCTGCTGGGCACACAAAACCTGTTGGCAGTTGAGGTAGATGCTGTGTCCGAAACGAACATGGATTGTCTTTCAGAGCAGTGACAGTATTATAGTCTGTCACTGATCTGAAAGCCCGCCAACAAGTCAAGCAACGCTCCAGCGCACGATACTTTGTAAACTTGCTATATATCATGTCCACAGTCAGGCAGCATCTGTCCACACCAACAATCTGTGTGGTCTCAAGTCCTTGCAAGTTGAGAACATGCAGTGGAACAATCTGTGTGCCCTGCCAGCTTACAGCTCCAGCAGAATCCCCACAGCAATTGGACAACAGAAGGCACGCCTTATCGCTTCAGAAAATTGAGCCTTGACAGTGCAACATATGTGGCGCTCCAGCAGATTGCACACCATGCCAACAGAATGAGCACAATCCACCCCAGCATACCACGGCTGCAAAACACACGCACATCTCAGTGGTGCTGTCATAGGTCAGAATATTGCTCCAGAACAGCAAGTCCATATTAAACACATAGCAGACAGTTTCATTGGTAATGTTTTGCAAGCTTCATGCAAAACAAAGCCACTGCATCTCTCCCAGCAATAAAAGGTGAACACATCAAGATGCTAGATTTATACTGATCAAGCACGTCGCCCGCACATCATGACACATGCTGACTTCATGAATGTTGCGGGGAACAGAGAAGAGAGTGTATTTGGGTAAAAACCATGCAATGCGCGTGGCAGCAAGGGGCAGCTGACTTACTGGTAGCCGAAAATGGTCTCCACAGCTTCATATGCAGGCTGTGAAACCCCACTGTTGAGCGTCACCAGCACATCCAGATTGTCCACTTGACTCTCAATCAGACCGTACACAGTCCAGAAGATGGGATTCAAATATGAAACCCATATCCTGCATGACAGACACAACGCTAAGTCAAGCCATGCAAAAGGTATCACATGATGAATGAGAGATCATGTTAGGAACTTCGGAGCATACTTTACAAGACCCCTTGCTGTTTCAATAAGAGTATGTTTCAATGTGAAACAGACACATTGAAACAGACTCAATGTGTCTGTTTCACACAACACCCTGACAACCACTAGCACAAAGTTGCACTGATGCAGCATCTGAGAATACAAGGCTACTGCTACTACACAACACATGACTGCCCTGAAATTGCAACAAGCAGAGTTTGCAAGAAAGAGCAGAAAGGGGGCAAATCTGCTGAGCTTTGCACAAGCACAGCAGGACAGCCTCACAGGCAAAGCCTGACTATGGCTAGGGGCCAATCAGCCAAGTGCATGACAGCTCTGGCCTGAACAGCCTGGTCCTTCATACAGTGGTGTATACTCATGAGGACACTTGCGACAAGGCTGTGCAATTACAGATGAAGGTGGCAGTACATGTGAAGGTTGAGAGCATACCACCAGCCAGGCATATTGACTTGGGTGATGACAAATCCTGCGAACAGATGGAAGAGGGAATACATGTAGGAGGAGCAGACAGCTGCAATCTTCATATTGGGTGTGATGGCCACAGCTATCATTCCTGAAGCAGACAGGAAAAGAGTCACCGAGCTGTATGCAGAAGGAGCAAAAATCGCAGGCTATGACACGATGCCTCAAGCAGCTGTTGATAGATGCACACACTCCAGTTTGCCAAGGGCTGTACACGTCTGGCAAGCAAAGCATGTCTGTGTAGCAGGGTTTCACTGCAAGCAAGGGGATGCACTGCAAGGCAAGTGTTGGCAACTTTGATGGGTCCTGCCCATGTGCAAGATTGTGCACAAGAAATAATCAACTGGAAAGAGCAAGCTGGTTGAAACATGGATGAACGGTCACTGGACAGACTGTTGCTGATTGGACGGCTCACCAAAGAAGGTGAAGTATACTTGGGTGAGGTATGTGTACAGCAGGAACCAGAAGAATTTGCCTGCAGGGTCAATTCACAGTCAGGCTCAGAGCCACAACAGCACGGACATTTTGACAGCATCGGTGCTGAATGAAAGGAGAGTTTGATATTAGCCAGACTGCTCTGACCCTTGTTGACTGGCATGCATTGCCTTGACGCAGTACATACAGAGTGACAGAGCGCATCAGTCAATCAAGTCACAGCTTCACAGGTCACGGGTCTTTGGTAGTAGTGAGGGGAGTACAGACTTGTGTGCAAACAATGATGATGCATGTCAAGACTGTGCAGACAATGATAATGCATGTCAAGATTGTGCAAACAATGATGATGCATGTCAAGATTGTGCAAACAATGATGATGAATGTCAAGATTGTGCAAACAATCATGTTGCATTGCATGGCACAGCAGAGGCAGGCAGCAAAGCAGAGGGCTGACCTGCATCCCTTTGGAACCAACAGCACCAGTAGACAATGACAGTGAAGATGACAGACTGGGCAGAAATGTACAGAATCTCCACACATCCCTGCAAGCGCACAGCATTGTAGTGAAGACCAAGACGCAGAGACACACTCCATCGAACAAAGTTCTTGACACACCAGAGAGAGAAAGTCACAGTCATACAGACACAGACATACACAGGCAAGTGCAGCCATCACCATATCAACCCTGGATACCATGGGTTGATGTAGTGAGGGCTGTGTGTGCCTGTGTGTGTGTGTCTGTCTGTACGTCTGTGTCTGTCTATCTAAGGCACTTGCCCACAGAGCAGAGGTAGCTCTCTTGAGGTGAACAACACTCAGGCAAACAGAGAGACAGAGACAGAGACAGACACACACAGACAGATAGAGCCTTACCAGGGCAAGGACCCAAGGGGCAAAGGAGTACATTCCAGCAGCCCTCTTGTAGTAAATGATACTCAGACAATCGATGAGACAGACACAGACACAGACAGACAGACAAAGAAAGAGAGACAGGCAGATAGAGCCTTACCAAGGCAAGGACCCATGGAGCAAAGGAGTACATTCCAGCAGCCCTCTCACGGTAGGAAACTGCCCTCTCTGCACTGATGACAGGCTGAACCACCAGGGCGTTGATGATGGCAAAGAACAGCACACTGGCTTACAAGGCTCCCAGCACGTTGGTCAGCCCTGCCTGTGTCGTCAGCTTGTCTCTGCACACAATGAAGTGATGCCATCTCAAGATGAGACAGTGTATGTGCAAGCATGGCCAGTGTATGTGCAAGCATGGCAGTGCAACAACCGCACAGGCGGCCATGCATGCACACAGCAGATGGAAGCAGCCTGTGTCGTCAGCTTGTCCCTGCACACAATGAAGTGATGCAATCTCAAGATGAGCCAGTGTATGTGCAAGCATGGCAGTGCAACAACCTCACAGGACGGCCATGCACGCATACAGCACATGGAAGCAGCCTGTGTCGTCAGCTTGTCCCTGCACACAATGAAGTGATGCTGGTTCAGGATGACCCAGTGCATGTGCAAGCATGGGAGTGCAACAACCGCATAGGAAGGCCATGCACGCATACAGCACATGGAAGCAGCATGGTGTGAATGGTGCAGTCAGCTAAACAGCAGCAGCTGCAAAGGCAATGATGACAAGGTCTCAAGACCCAATCCAGTACCATCAAGAAAGGATGCCATGCTGGAATTCGCAAGATTGAACAGAGGCAACGAGTTGCATGTTTTCTCAGGCTTCAAGCCTTGGGTTCAAGCCTTTGCTGCTGTTGTGTGTTTGTATTTGGTGGGTGTTGGTTCAAACTTGTTCCTTTGGTGCACCAGACTGTAGCGAAGAGTCACCAGACTGTAGCAAAGAAGGCCTTCCGCTTACCCCAGTCTCCAGAAGATGGCTCCAAACAGGAAGCCCACGCTGATGGCATAGAAGAAGCGCATGCCATTGTACTCGGGCATCCGCCAGTAGGCCGCCGTGTATTTGGCAAACACGGTGTGGAACTGAACCATGAAAGGTTTGGGGTACTTGGACTTGAAAGACAGGGCCTTAGTGCCCTCCTTTGGACTGCTGAATTCGTCCAACAGCTTGTCATACTTCCTGCAGCCAGTCAAAACCGCATGGCACAACTGCAAATGTCACAATGTTGTGAGGACCGCCATGATGAGGCTTTGTTCTGCTGCTTACCAACCCCAGCAAATCTTACCCAGCACGGAATGGCATGAAGGCCGCCAAAGGCAACGCGCATGTGTATACCATGCACAGACCCGCTGACAAAACGAAAGTCCCTCGTCTGTCATGTGCAGCCCGCGGCAGCAACATGGTGGCACAACCAGAGCAAGCAAAGTGTCCCATCTTACACTTGGCCGCCAGGGTGATGCACTGAGCATTGGACAGGCAGAACTCCACACAAGACACCTTAGGGCTGTCAAGATGCTGTTCAACGCCTGAGGCTTCGTAATGCGTCCGCCACTTGAGTCTGCTCACAAGCGATGAGTCTACTCAGAAGGGGTGAGTCTACTCACAAGCGGTGAGTGAGCAAAGGTGAACCTACTTGGCAAGATTGGACTCTCTGTAGACTTGGGCAAAGTCCACTCCCAGCTGGTGCTCCATGCCAGGGGTAGTAATCTCCAGCATCCATGTGGCAGGGTTCAGCTCGCCCTCAATGGCGGGAACTCCTGGCACTGCCTGTTAGTCACCACCAGGATGTATCTCATCAATATTGTTACAACGGACAGCCATCCCAAGCAGCAATGGATGAGCTTACAGATCACACTTGCAGAGGAGCATGTATGTGGGCAGGCAGCGAGCGCAAGTGGTACAGACTCTGGTAAAAGCCCTGCTGCATACCGAGAAGTAGTCAATGAGGCGGCCAGAGTCTTTGCCCAGCTGGCCATTGAAGATGCACTCTCCTCCCCTCTTCAGCAGCAGCAGCTCATCAAAGGCCTCAAAGATGTCAATGCTGGGCTGGTGGATGGTACACACAATCGTCCTGCCTGTGTTAACAATGTTGCGTACTGTCCTCATCACAATAGCTGCAGCTCTAGCATCCAGACCTGCGTGTGATTGTGATGAGTCAGCACTGAGCAAGGGGGCAGGCCCACAGGAGAAACAGGCCAGGCTGGATGCTGCAGTTCCACCAGGGCTCGTGTGATGCATATGCTGCATGTCTATCCTTGACAGCAAAGGTATGGGAGTTGGGTTGATTTACAGGCTGCACATGAAGAGAGGGAAAGACACGGCTATGGCTTTTGGCGTTTGACTAACAATGGCTCAAGGTCAAGGTATACTGGGTTTCCCTTTGGCATGCAGCACATGCTCACCTGCTGAAACCAGCAGAGTCTGCAAGTGGCAACAGCAAGAGCACGATAGAAGTCATGCAGTGCAGAGCTTACAAGCAGCACAGAGGGCGAAAGCAGCTTTGTCAACAGGAGATGCCTCCTTATGTTGCCACCTGACAGGGGGCCCAAGCCAAACACAGACAGGCTGCTGTCCCATATCAGAGGTTGCTAACCTGAGGTGGGCTCATGCTGAGGTGGGCTCGTCCATGCAAACAATGGAGAGATGACCAACCTGAGGTGGGCTCGTCCATGAAGACAATGGAGGGGTTACTAACCTGAGGTGGGCTCGTCCATGAAAACAGTGGAGGGGTTACCAACCTGAGGTGGGCTCGTCCATAAAGACGATGGAGGGGTTAGCAACAAGCTCCACTGCGATGGTCAGCCGCTTCCTCTGCTCAACGGACAGACCGGTGGAGCCTGCTCTGCCCACCACAGCATTTGCTAGAGACCTCAGCTCCACCAGATCCATCACCTGAGCACAGCAGCAGCAGGCTTGTTGTGTTTTTTGAGACCCAACCTTGTTCTTGTGTTTGGTGAACAAAAGCTTGTTAGGTATTGAAAGTGTATAACAGGCAAACGTCCAGGCACAAACCCTTGATGTCTGCTGTGCTTGTCACCACCTTTTGCCCGAAATGTCAGCTCAACCAGGTCCGTAATCTGCCTAAGTCACAACTTGCAAAATCTATCATTGGTAGCAACGGGCAAGATGAACGCAGCATCTGCTTCAAGCGCATATTTCCCTGCAGGTCATGTCTTGCCCCTGCGGAGTCGCTCGCAAGCTTGCACCATGTGTTAGCAAGCTTGCATGCCTTAAGCATCATCTGGCACAGCTTGCATTGCACAGCAGCAAAGCTTTGCCGAGCTCTATCACTGGCGCTCTCACCTGATCAACAAAAGCCTCTGTAGTGTCGTGGTCAATGTCATTCTCATTCCTGAGAACGCCACTGAACATGAGGGCCTCATGCACTGTGGCTGCAGCTGAATGGGTGTCAAACTGCTCTACATAGCCAGAAACGCGAGCAAAGCTGTCCTGCTCCTTTGGGTGCCCATTGATTCTGACATCTCCCTCTATGCGACCACCTGCAAAGGGCAGGGCGGACAGTCAACAGGGCAGCATGATAGGGGACAGTCATAGGAGACCGAAAAAAACCGTCCCTGCGATTGTGAGTGCCCACTGTTGTGCACATTTTGCAGAACGCTTTCTTCCAGGTCCACAGGGCAGCCCAAGCGCACTGTGCTTTCCCTTGTAACATAAAGCTGGCCCCCCATCAGGGTGCATGTTGTCACATTCACATAGATCTACACACAAGGGTCAAAGGGCAGAGACACTGAGAACCCATTGAGCAGTTGAACAAACAAGCCTGCTTAGTCTGTTGCACAGGCAGCCTGCTTGTCAAAACATGCCAGAATACAACAGCTGCGCCAGCCCAACAAGGGTTGCAAGAGCATTTCAGAGTAGGTTCATCTGTTGAAGCAGTGTCGACGCCGTCCCTGGTCCTTCAGTAAGCCAGCCAGCCAGTCCACAAGTGTGGTCTTGCCAGCACCTCATACTCTCCCAAAAGGCAGAACGTAGCACTGTTGCCAATCAGCTCAGCATCAAAAGGCAGAATGTAGCACTGTTGCCAATCAGCTTGACATCAACAGGAGGAACCACGTGTCGCATATGCCTATCAGAGCACCATGAGAAGCCCCTCACCGGTCTTTCTGCCTGCCAGCACGTCCATAAGGGTGGTCTTGCCGGCCCCAGTGACCCCCATGAGGCAGGTGAGCACCTTGGGCCTGAAGGCTCCACTGATGCCCAGCAGCAGCTCCAGCCAGGGAGTGCTTCCCTCCATGTGCACATGCGCCCTGTCCTTTGCACCCTCCTAAGAAAACCCAACACCAATAAGTTAAAAAGAAACCCAAAAAGCACTTGGTATGTTTGTTACTCTGCAGCCTAGGTGTGAGACAGAGGCTTGCAGTTCCGTGTGCACATGTGCCCTGTCCTTGGCACCCTCCTACAAAAACCCATTGAAAACTTTGTTGCTTGTTATTCTGCAACCTATAGGTGTGAGACAGAGGCGGTTTGCAAGTGGAGTGGTGAGTCTTGACAGCAGTGATTTCCAGGGTAGGTGGCGTCCTGAGTGTACATGCTCCTCCATCTGGTAACGGCTGACCATACATAGAAAAGTCACTTGCTCAGAGACATGGCATGAGCCGTTGTATCTGTGCGGTCAAAGACAGACGAAGATGCACACACACAATCAGACACTGGCCTGCATAGAGAGGAGATTGTGGTACAGAAAAGCGGCAGCATGCTGCTGTACACTGGTCTGCCGTGGAGGCAACTTTTTTTCATCCTGGCAACAAAATCATGCGGTAGACCATTGTTTGCATTATTTGCACTGTCCACCAACCCTCCATTGAGCACCTCTGAGCCCTCTGATAAGCTGCTGCTGCTCGAACGTACTGCTATGTCTAGTGTGGGCATCAGAAAAACAATCTACAATGACGTTGCTGAAACTGATAGTGCTTCATTGGGGTTGACCATGCATTCACATTGGCAGGGGGATTACCTTGGGAATCTGCACCCAGTAGTGCAGGTCTTTGAATGTCATGGTCATGGGCTCAAAAGGCAGCACCATGCCCTCTCCCTCCAATTGCTTCCTACACCAAGGGCACAATACACATCAACACCCTTCGTCTTTCAGCATGACAGCTTAACAAAAGCAAGCAATGAAGATGGGACAAATGTAGGTGGACTGCCAATGCATGGGCAATAAGCCAGCTGGACCAAACGCACAGAAAGCAACAATTTCTCTTTCTATACAGAAGCTCCGTGACGCGCAGCCTCACATGCAATTTGACAGCACTATAGTGTTTCTTCCAATGCAACATCCTGGGAGGAAACATACTTGGAGCGCGTCTTGCTGCTTCCGCCACCCAGTGCTCTTCTTCTGGAGGAGCTGGCCTTGGAGGGCCTGCGGCTGCCCAGGCCCTTAGAACCGGCCCTCTGCAGTGACTGCGCCTGCTCTGACTGTACAGTGGAGACTTGTGAGTCTATGGAATCTCTTCTGCTACCTGGCTGTGGCTCATTGCCCTGCAGGAACAAGTATGCGTGTGCATGAATATACACACGCACACATGTGTACATATATACCAATACGAACTTTTATTGTAAGTGCATACACACACTATACATACATACATGAATGCACGCAATAAATAAAAATAGTAAGCGTACATACATGATATATATATACTCTAAGTAAGCTTACATACATGTGATATATATACATAGCATATATACATGACATATATATACATAGCATATATACATGACATATACATACATCATATATATGTCATGTATATATGTAACATGTATATATCATGTGTGTAATGATACATATAAACAACATGCAGACATGCATACCCTTGCTGGATGTGAACTGCCAGTCCCATTGACGCCGTTCTGCATCTGTGCATTGCCATTCCTGCCAGCATCTCCATTGACATGATCCTCATGGGCATGTCCGTTGCTGGCAGGCAATTCAATTGTGATGTCATCTGCATTGTCTGCATCCCCAAAGAGCGCTCTGTGCCGGTCCTCTAGCTCTTCTTCTGTTTTGGCCACCGTGGCATTGGCTCCATAGGCTGCAGCCAATCACACCAATTAAGGTAAAACCATTACAATCACGACCGATGGCATAGTCATGACTGGTGCCATTGCACATTGAGCAACACCAGAAAAACGTATCATGAATCTAGTGCATATTTGGCAAACATGCCAATCATACGATGACGGCTACATCGACAACTATCACATGCAGCGTGTAAAGCATACGAAAAACATTACATGATGGAGCATGATGTGCAGAGAGTGTCAAACAGCAGAACAGAAGCACGCATGCAACATACTGGGTGGATCAGCTGGGTACCTGTCAACAGGATGATCAGCAGACTGCGGAAAACAACAGCAAAATTGGGCGGGGGAACCACACAACAAAAAAAAGCCTGAAGGGTATCAGCAGGCTTTATGGTGTGATGTTTACCATACCTGGTAGGTAAGCCAAGCAGATGATGATGATGACGTTCATCAGCAGAATGTATGCCAGGTTGACTCCAATCCCCAGCCACACCCACCAGTACTTGTTCTCCATGTCCAGGCCAGCCAGAATCCCATCCCCCAGGGTCATGCCACCATAGATGGGGTAGGGGTAGGGCTTGTTCTGCCAGTGGTGGCCTGAGAACTCATTGATGAGGATGGCCTTCTGGGCGTACTGCAATGGGTTCATCCAGTAGATCCTGGATCAAGCAGAAAGAATAAGAATAAGAATAAGAATAAGAATAAGAATAAGAATAAGAATAAGAATAAGAATAAGGATGGTGATAAGAATAAGAATAAGATGAGGATGGCCTTCTGGGCGTACTGCAAGGGATTCATCCAGTAGATCCTGCATGAAGTGAATAAGGATAAGAATAAGGACAAGGACAAGGACAAGGACAAGGACAAGGACAAGGACAAGGACAAGGACAAGGACAAGGACAAGGACAAGGACAAGGACAAGGACAAGGACAAGGACAAGGACAAGGACAAGAACAAGAACAAGAACAAGAACAGTACACAATCCCCACATCCTGGCAAGCAGATTGAGAAAGAAGTTGCCAGTTTAGCCAGTGATCCAGTGGCAGCCAGAGAGTATGTCAAGCAATGACCAACTGTGGCAGAGCATGCAGCAGGGCAGCATATCTAGGCAGATGATAATGTCACAAATGATGATAACCAATTGTCCCAGGGCAGCATATCTACGCATGATGATGATGGTGTCACAAATGATGATGACAGCAAGGTGGAATGCTCACCACACAACCCAGGGGTGGATGTAGCGCTTCACAATGACAAAGCCATCCAGCAGGATGCAGCACAGCAGCAGGAGCATGCCCAGGGCAGCATATCTAGGCAGACAATGGTGGTGCCACAAATGATGATGACAGCAAGGAAGAATGCCCACCACACAACCCATGGGTGCCACAGATGTTGATGACATCATGAAAGAATGCTCATCACACAACCAAGGGGTGCCACAGATAATGATGATAGCAAGGAGGAATGCTCACCACACAACCCAGGGGTGGATGTAGCGCCTCACAATGACAAAGCCGTCCAGCAGGATGCAGCACAGCAGCAGCAGCATGCCCAGGCCGTTGGCCACCACAATGTTTCGCGAGATCATGGCAGTGCATCGAAAGATGCAAACGCCCACTTGGTGGGTCACAAACACAATGGCCCAAAACATGAAGAACCTGCAAGGCATGTGACGCTGAAACCCTGAATGTGTAACCTGAGAACATGCAAGGCATGTGTTAGTGAGACTGTACTGGTCATGTACTGGTCGCAGCCATCAGAACCTGGTATGTAAACCTGACTGCACAAAAAGGAATGCATGAGAGTACACATGGTGCTTAGCACAGAGCCTTGTCAACCGACTGCATGAAACTCATGCCAGTGCCAGCAGGCGCTGCAGGCTGAAAATGCATGAACCTGCAGTGAGAAAATGCTTCAAGATGCCCAGTTCTTCAGACCAGACAAAGCCCCTGGGCATTTAGAACAGCACTGACATCATAACCCAGCATAGCGCAACGTATCACAGCATAGCAAAGCGCAGCACAAGCTGACTCAACAAAGCAGGGTAGGCACCAACACAGGCCTGGATGGTATGGAGCCCACCTGCTAGGCTGGCCTGCCAGTCCCACTGGAAAGTATGTGATGACAGTCCATATCAAGGACACCAGAACAGAGTATGGGATGCGCTGTAGGGCTGCAGGGAAGGCAAAGGAGAAGGCATCAAAGAACATCAGCCGCTGCTGCTTCCAGAACACTGGCAGACGCTCAACCTGCAACCATCAAACATAATGGAACTCTCCCTTTTGATTTGGGGTAAGGCAGGCGGGTGGCAACATACTTGTAGATGGGTGTGAGTTTTGCAGGCAAGGGAAAGCTGTGCTCACAACTTGAGCTGCAGGACATGTGACTATAGTATGTCTACCTGCTGCTGTGATCATGTATGCTATGCTACATTCAGCTGTGAACCACCTGTACCAAGCTAGCAAGGTCCCTCACACACACTGGTGAGCATCAACATCAGTCACAACAGGGGCAAAGAGTGCTTTCTGCCATGAGTCCACGCTCTGCGCGTCAAGCCTTGCAACTAGGGACAACAGAAAAGAGTGTTTTGCAAAGCCTACCGCCATGGACATCTCAGCAATGCCATTGAACAGGATGACCAGCAGGCCAAAGAAGGTGAAGCCCGCGATCTCCTGGCCATCGTTGGGGCTGATGGGGTGGATGTGGGTGCGCAGGAACAGGGTGGCTGCAATCAGCCCCATCACAAAGATCTGGAAGGACTTGGCCTTGTACACCACAATGGTACGCTTGATGAGGGTGAACTCCCTGTTCATCAGGGCCTTCCAGCGCTGGAAGCCTGCATATGTGATTCACCCATTAGGTCTTGTAGATTTGGATGAGGAATTATCAGCATGGGCAATGTGCTGTGCCTTGCACTGATGAGAGAAAATGCCACATGAGGCGCACGAGTGCAGATGCTACTCCATGATGCTGCACACGATGTTGGGAAGGTAGGGCATTTGGAGGCACAATAGCCCGTGAAGGCAATAGCTACTCAGAACTGTACTTACCATGCACGACAAGCAGATTGACAACTCTGTACAGGATTCTCAGCGAGAGCAGGTGATGTGTCCCATGCATCTGCTGAGACCAAGACCCAAAGTTGTGAACTGTCAAGCTCTTACCGTTCAGGGCATACTTGTATGTGATGAGAGCTTCCTCACACTTAGGGTTGGGTGCCTGATAGGGCTGCGCCAAGCTGCCCCTGGTGGTCTTGGCCATCTCTGTCTGGTCAAAGGCCTTGGCAAAACCTACCACCGGCATGTACTCCCATTTGCCCTTGCCCCTGTAATATTGCTGCAACAAGCACGAAGCTGGCATCACTACATTGCTCAACACGCCAGACTTGACATTGCGCAAAAGTCTCCAGGCTTGGGTTTTACAGACACCTAGCAAGGAAGTACCCGGGAAACACATGTAAACAACAATAGCTAAAGCGAGTGCAAACGCAACCACTGCATGACTGCAAGGCACGCTTGTCCTTGGGCAAAGAATCTCCACTACTCTTGCAGGCACATTGAGTAAATCCTCACCATGCATAAGTCTCATGATGCACAGCCAGAGGGTTTGCATCAAACCCCCGTTGTGCATAAACTCACAGTGCTGAACCCCATCACGCATGAACCCCCTCATGCATCAGGCCCATATCGCAGAGCCCCCACCGTGCATGAGACTTGTGCATGGTGGGGGTTCTGCATTATGGGCCTGATGCATGAGGGGGACTTATGCGCCATCCTAATTATGCACCAGCCCTGACCTCTGCATTCAAATGTGACCATGCATGGTAAAATGCCTTACCGCCTGGTCCTTGGGTGAGGTGACCTCTTGCAGGAAGTCAGAAACAGCCTTGCGCTCAGGCACGTAGAAGCCCATGCTCTGAAAGAAAGGCACAACCTCCTCCTTGGGCCCATGAAACACCAAGTTGCCTGCAGTGTGAGTCAGCAGCAGTGAGTCAGCAGCAGTAGGTCAGCTGCAGTGAGGCAGCAGCAGTGAGTCAGCAACAGCTCTGGACACCACGACTGCATAAGAACTGATTAAAGCCAATCAGTCCTTCAAAGCCAATTGAAAGTGCATGCTGTAAAAGGCGGCACGCTTATCTTATGCATGTCACAGCGATGACCATGTCACACTTCTGCACCTGCACATCAGCTCTGCCAGGACTATAGATGCCACCACATTCACAACGTTTTGAAGATACAACCTATGGGAGAAACCAGCAAAACAAGGTTGCAATCCAGCATGTTGCAGTATAGCATGTAAGCAGTCTTGACCTGCTACAGAGCAAAGTAGGTTGCCTAGGAACTAAATCAAATTTGTTTGCAAATCTCATGCACCCTAATCCACTTCATGCACTTTCTTTCCACAGCACAGCACTGAACAGCCGCAGCCTCATGCAGCAAGCCTGCCTACCTTCTGACAGCAGCATGATGTCATCAAACAGGTGGTAAGTCTCAGGCGTCGGCTGCAGCAGGGCTATCAGCATGGTCGCCTGCCTCAGATGCGCAAAGTGACGCAGGGTGCGCATGATCTGGAAGGTGGTTGCACTGTCTAGCCCGGTACTGATCTCGTCTAGGAACAGAGTCTTCTTGGGACTGACCAGCAGCTCTCCTGTTGTGACCCGCTTCCTCTGGCCGCCACTGACACCTCTGATCTGGTCATTGCCAATCAATGTCTCGGAGCAGACCTGCAGAGACACCATACTGTGTGAGGTCACCTTTTGATGGATTGATAATGTGATACATTGTCCGTTTGAGACCCTTGCAGTGTGAGACCCTTGCAGTGTGTCAAGGTGTAACATTGCAGGCACACTTCTGCATTCAGAATCTGTACTTACACATACTAAGTGTTGGCATACCAGCATTTGCCTGAGCACAAGGCATATCCAAACATGGTCTTCAACGCATGGCCTTTCAGCCTAACAGTTTGTCAGTGGCAGTCATGTGCAGCAGCATGCAATTCAGAAAACATCTAGGCCCCACAGTTGACCACTCGTCCTGGTCACATGGGTCCTGTTTGTCTGCACATGCGTGCCAGCACAATTGTCCGCCTGTGCATACGTGCTGGTGCTGAACTTTGTCTATACATGCATGTGCGCAGATGTGCATCTTCCAACACCCGCATGTCCAGAGGCAATGCAGCCAAGATTGAGCTGGCATCACACTTACATCCAAGCCCAGAAGCTTGATGACCAGGTCAGTGACAATGCTGTCCTTCTTGCCCTTCCTGATCTCAGCCTTCATAAAGGCATCAAGCTCCCAGTCTGGGGTGTAACCCATCTCCTTCTCCTTCTTCCGCAGCTCATCCAGCTCCTCTATACACACCACAACCAAGATATGTTCAGTATCCACACATCAGGCAGCTGACAAGCCGACATCTATGAAGTATCGAAGGTTCTTTGCAAACTGAAACGTCAATCTTGATTCAGCAACGTGCATTCTACAGTGGAAATCTAATCTCGCAAACGCCTGGGGACAGTAAGGACGTGCTTCTAAATTGGAGAGATGTTTTGGATCAAGGAACAGTGGCAGTGAGGCATGAGTCATGAGTCAGATCAGCTGCTTGCTGAACCATTGCAGCTATGCTATTCTGGCTGAAAGACACATCAAGCATGGATGACAGAGTGTGCCATTAGATGTGGCAGACATGAAGCTTAGCTGCTGCTACTGGCATGACAAGCAGCATTGCACACATGGGCTTCCTGCCTGTTGGCCGCAGCATGCAACTCAAACTTCTCATCCTTGCTGCAAATGTCTGATACACACTACAGAAGTGCAGGTGCTAGCCTGAGAAGCAACAACAAGGAGGCATTCTGCTTCCTTCACACTCACTACTGTGCTATACCTGCTTTGTGGCCAGTTCCCTGACACCTGGCAGCAAAGTTGAATGTCTCCCTGACAGTCAACTCTGGCTGATGCAGGTCGTTCTGGTCCACATATGCTGACGTGTGCACTGCCCTGAACTGATCAAAGCCCTTCCCATTGTAGGTGATGGACCCAGTCGTGTCCATGGTGCTGCTCTTGTGCAGGCGGCCTGCTAGAGCATTCAGGAGGGTAGACTTGCCGGCCCCCGGAGGGCCCAACAGCAGGGTGAAGCGGCCAGGGTATAAGATGCTGTTCATGGTTTCAAGAATGGTAAACCGCTGACGATCGCTCTTGAGGAGGTGCATCTTGTTCAGTACTCCCTGTCGGATGATGGCAGGTCGTCAGTGAAACTTGGAAGAGAGCTTGCAGACGTTTGTGCTGGCAGTTGTCTGTGGAGTGCAGGACATGCAAGTCAGACTTGGTTGGAGCTGCCTTTTTGAGCAAACAGAGCAGAACAAGCGATACCTAGGCAGATGCCATACATCAAACTACTTTACACCCAGCACAAATGCTGATGCTGAAGCTGACTGCCTGAGCAGAGCTGTCAAGCGAAATGATGCACACCAGTTCATTGCCTTTTGGGCATGATGAAATGCACCGTGTGTGGCACAGACACTGTACACACACCTTGACCAGTACTTGGTAACAGGACTGCAGGTGTTTGATGAGGAAGTGAAGCTGTCATGTCTGCTAAGGCAACAGTAGGTATCGCCCTGTATGCGGTATGGTACATGTTATTACCTCTGCCATGTTGCGCAAGGTGTTTGTGACTGTTGGGTTGCCCCTGGAGCCAACTGCAATGTCTGCCTGCACTGTTAGCTTGTCCATGCGCACTTCTACTGTGGCCAGATCAATGCCAGCCCTGCAGAAGGCAAACATACATCAGAGTGAGACTTTCACGCAATGACTGCTGTACACTTTGGACATGCTGACCTGTTGCAAACAGCTGAATACATGCAGAAGGCAAAACATACATCAGAGTGACACTTACACGCAATGACTGCTGTACACTTTGGATATGCTGACCTGTTGCAAACAACGCAATACATGCAGAAACAGCAGTTTGCGTCAAAGCCATCGATCTAGTACCTGTCCATGCGCTCCTTGACCTTGCCAAGAAACCTTTCAGCATCATTGTCTTTACTCTGCAACATCACACACAAAGTTGAGGCAGGCATGTTAGAGCAGGCATGTGAGACCCAATTTGTACAGTTGGTACCGCAGGAAGCAAGTATAGAGCAGCTCACTGCAGCTACTGCTGATGTCAATAGACAATATGGTGCACTAATTGAATTTTAAAGACTGTCACCTGCAAGCCTGCATCTATGATCCTGTTCTTCTGAGATCTTGTTAGCTTGCGCACATCCACTTCCTGAATGTTTTTGCGAGACGCTGTTGGAACCACAACCTTCTTCGAGTTGACCCTTTGCATAGCAGCTGCCTGCAGCTGCTCAAAGTCATCGTCTTTTCGTTCGCCCGCATCTTGCTGCTCCTCCTTGTGCTCCCTAGAACCGAGCCCCATGTCGTTCCCTCCTGCCAAAAGCACAGCAGGTGAAAACAGTCACAAACCGCAGCTTGCACGCTGTGGGTGCGTGCTGTCACAGGTTTCATTACGCGCCGTACCCGCCATGTCCGTCATTTGGAAATTTGAGGCAAGAACCTGTTAGAAAGACAATATTACGCAAACCCTTCGAGACTGTGAGCTGCTGACCACAGCAGTGATCAACTGCTGCTGAGGGTTTAAACTCCCTGCGCTCTCGCAATGTCGCGGTCACTGCTGCGGCTCCATGCCTCCGATTAACGAACCTTACACACAGCTCAACAGCCTGCGCTGCCCCCCAGTTTTGGCAGGACGTCATGGATATAACGAAGGCCTATGGTGTAATCCTCATGTTACGAAACCTGTAGTCAATTTCGTGATGCACCGTTTCTAACCTCCAGTTAAGAGAGCGTAACCTGTCTTAAACCCCATAGCAAAGAATATCAACCAGCTTCATTTCCGTACTGATGCCGGTAGACTTCGATAGTGTTGAGCGTGGACTACAATCGACGATCAAAACTTGCATGCCTGGTCGTTGTCGGTATCGTTAGGCGCAAGGTCCCTGATCTAAGTGCTTTTGACCGTATCACAGATCATCTGGCACCGGCGCCATCCTGCTGACCTTCACGAGCAGCGTCCGAGTCAGCAGGTCATGTGATGCTGTGCTTGAGATTGTCACTCTGCGTTTGCTGAGATCTCTTCGCCGAGGATCGGCCCTGAAGCCAGGACGCCACCCTATAAGCCTGCATGCGGCAGTTCTGTTTGTACCTGAGAAGCAGACCTCAAGCATATGTCAGGCATTCCAGGCAGTGACCTCCACTACAACCTGCAGCTAGAATTCCTCGAAGCTGTGTTTGGCTGCAAGTGAGCCTTGCTCCTATTTTGCAGTATATGCTAAGCACTCGAGCATATTCCACATCAGCTCATCGCTTGTGGTGAACATTAAGCATTCAGCATTGATGCCAGCGTCCCTGCATCTTACCTTGGCCAACCAATAGCAAACCTGTGGTCCACTGTCTGCCTGCATGACCCCTCCCTGCTCTTCAGCTTGCTTTCGATGCAGGCGAACAATTCTGGTGGCAGCTCCTGGGGAAGAAAAGCGCAAGCTTGACGTGTTTGTTCCCATTGGTGCTGATGATGGAGACAAGATCATTCTGGAAGGGGAGGGGCACCCCAGCGAGTTCCAAGGTGGGTGTGAGCATCAATCAAACTCTGCAACATCACTTCTGTGATGCGCATGCTGTAAGCATGAGGCACTAGCGTAGCACTGGTATAGCATATTGAAGGGTTTGACTTTACAACCATGTCACAGAAGACAGATTTGCAGATTATGTGCGTTCGTGCTGTGCTGCACACGCAATTGAACAGGCAGTATACACTGTTCATTGTCATGAGATGTCATCGTGAGATGTCAGCTTGAGAATGAGGGGGGCAAAAAGTCACCACAGCAATGCATGCAGGAGGACGCAGAGGCAATTTGATTGTGCGCCTGAAAGTGAAGGGGCATCCAAAGCTGCAGAGGATTGGCAGCACAATCTCATCATGCATCAACATCCCTTGGGCCTATCTGCCAGCCCGTCAAGGTATCACCTGTTGTCACTGCTGCACCTTCATGTGGTGTATCTTCTGTTCTCAACATAAACTTCTTCGGCCTAAATAGGACTGGGCCTGCCTGCTGTGAACACCAGCCGCTTGCCATGAATCTGCTTGCTGATGTAATGCTCACCATGCAGTGCAGTACAAGCATACACAACATGCATTGAGACAACCAAAAAACTCAGATGGGTGGTGTAGCAACTCATGCAACAAACACATTTGTGATGAAGGGCCACAACCAAAGAATCAGTGAAAGGGCACATCTGGCTGTGTTAGGTGACTGCTACCCCAGCAGCACCTCAAGCCAAATTGGCAAAATCCTTTCCTGTGTTGTCTGTGCGGCCGTCTGTGTGATGAGCTACTGTTTTCGACCAGAAAGAAGATGCAGATACATCGCATGGTCAAGAAGCAGCCTGCAGTCTCCCCTGCTGCAGCCTGTTCAAAGCATAGACATTGAACAACTCACAGCTATGTTTGCACAAGTAGCGCCACACGCTGAGCTATGCACATAGGCTTACCATCACTTCAGTGCGTGCAGGTTTCCTACTGACAGTGCTGACTGTGGACGGTCCCATCCAAGTGAAGCTTCCTTGCAACTTGGATGATGACATGAACATCGTCATAGAGAACAAGGGGGTGCCAACGCCTGATGGCCGAGGCATTCATCATGTAAACGCTCTTCTTTCACATGTTCCTGAGTCTGTTTGTCCAACACATGTTTTCCTGTGATGTTCTGGTAGATTCTGTATCAAGTCTTGTTCTGGTAATTGGCATACAAAGAGTTGCATGAGGCGTTCATCATGGATGTGCTGTGGACAGTAGTCACAGCCAGTGCCATGCAAGCATGCCATCATTCTTTCATTGCAAATAGAGGGAGGACTGTCTGTAGTCAAAAGACCCCTGCAGTGGCATTACAGTTTTGAACAACATCCAGCAGAAATGAAAGCAATAAGCTGACAGAATTCCAGTAGCAGTTTCTGCTTGACTTAACTTGAAACACCAATGTCAGCTACATGAAACAGAATCATGGGCACTGCTTGTATTTGCATGCTACCTTTAGCCTGCATAACAATGCAACTATAGATGTCACAAGCATGCAATGGAGATGACTAATGTTGGCTCTGCAGGTCCATGTGCGCAGAGGGCGCCCGCTTGAGCGGATTCTATTTCAGACAGCAGAGGTTGCACTGACAGCTGCTGCTGTCTGCTTGATCACCGTTGCATGTAACCGTGTGAGGAGGAAGAATGGTGATGACACGAAGTTTGGAGGTCAAAAGAGCAACCAGGCTCAATTGGAAGCCAATGTAGCACCAAATGGCTCTGCACAGGAAAATGGATGAAGCCATTTACAGCCTCCTTTGGTGTCAAAATTTTGCTGCTCACTTCTGGTGTGATGAGTGCTGCATTGATCCATGATGCATGTATGATTCAATTTCTGTGCTGGAGCTTCGTGAGGCCAGAACGAATGTCACATACAGTGTGTACAAATATGTTGCTGCTTTGATTTGTTTGACTTCTAGAAAGAGATTTCCCAGCTGGTACTCTGCAGTACAAAGCGTCTGTGACCATATTAAGACAGCTTCTGTTTAGTCATGGCATGTTGTGATCGTCACGAGGGCAATAATGGGCATGTGACACGACATATGTGGTGAAGCGCAGTTCGAGGTTGCTCATATGTCCGTCATACAGAATCCTACAGTCAGCTGTGATATTAGGTCGTTGGCACCTTTGCTATAGCAGTAGCTACAAGGACAGCAAGTGCATCCAAAAGTGATACTTCTTTGACTTCAAGCTACACAAACGAGTCAGACACGTCCCATGGCATCAATGGAGTGAGCCTGCAGTGAATGCAAGCATAAATTTTGTAGCAACGAGAATCCTCTCATTATCACACATTGAGCTGCAGTCGCCAGGGCTGGCTGTACGTGCGCTCAAGCGAATTGCAGAACTGACATCAAATCCCACTCCCTTCCATGATGTGTTGCCATGCACTCCACACAGGACTCTTACTGAACACCCACAAAATCGACCCAGAAGCTAGGGTTCAAATCAGATTGGGGCATCATCTAAATCTGCCTGCTGTCACTTCATTGCACCAGGTCCTGGCAGGTAAACGCTCAAGCCTACGTTCTTCAGCCCATTTGTCCAATATCGCCGGAACCGCAGTGACACACATTCTTGCAGACGCGCCCATGACACGAGCTAAGCTATCCACTGCATGCATGCTGCGGGGGTAGCACCCCACCAGGACCCCCGCTGAAACAGCTGCAACTGACAGCAGGACAACTCTGCCGGAGGTCCAACCCCCAGGGCCCGTGTCTTCAGCCCTGCCCTGCCGCTCCTCTTCAGCGGCAACATTCTGTAGGTCACCAGAAGTGTGCCCTGACAGACTCTCACAACGGCCAGGCAGACCACTGATTGCCTCAGTAGTCTGCTCAGCAGCATCAGGGCTGTCGAGCCGTTCATCTTCATCAGAACCATCGCGACCATCCCCAGGCGGCGCTGATGGCTGCAGCCCAGCTGCTGCATTTGCATGTGGCTCACCAACAGCTCCTTCTCCATTGATCAAAGCACCAAATGTCTCCACTTCACTGACGATTCCCACCTCAGCTTTGCTCTCTGGCTCCTCAAAGAGCCAAAACAGGCAGTCGCCAGATCGTTCTGGACCATACCCACCAAACAGTGATGTCCCAGCATGTCGAAGCTGACCCACGTAAAGCTCTGCATACTTTGAGGACTTGACATGATCGACAGTCTGCCTCATGATATTGTCACGCTGTGCCATGTTGGCTGCATGCATCATTGAGACTGGTTATGAGCAAGGGGGTCTGCTGCAGTATGTTGAGGTGATCATGGAGCTGCAAGGCTAGCATTCTGTGTTGGGTGTCCGCTGCATCTGATGCCATTTCCACAACCTCGGGCATGAGGGTGTCCCTGGTGCCGGTGACCTCATACATGCAGCTTATAGCTAACGGGATCAACCTGCATCATTCATGCCATGGCAATGCCATATTTCAACATGACGACACCTTGGTACAGCGCTTTTTGACAGGTACAGACGCACAGAGGCATAAACAGCTACAAATCAAAGCAGTCTGTTCTCTCCTGCATCGATGATATCTGACAATGCCTTCCTTAGAAAACAAGCCTGGAGCACATGTAATCTTTGCAGGCACAGAAGCCACTCCGTCTGAAGTCAGTGCGGAGCTTTTACCTGTATAGCTGTGCAAGCTTTGCATGGACATCATGACGCGACAGCTTGATACTCCTTACAGTGTCAATCTCTGGGTGAGTATGTTTGGTACAGTCCATGGCTAGAAGGTGCAGCAGTGTCAAGCCCCCAGCCTCGTATGTATGCTGCGTCAGGGAATTGCTGTTGGCCAAAGCCAGCTGCAAGATCATGCTCAGTAAGAGCCCTGTCATCTGTGCTTTGCATTACTAATGTGGCCAGTGCAGTGAGTCTGCCAGTCTGTATAGAAGACTTGCTGGCAGAGACTTCCAGGGCAAAAACGCTGATAGGGTCTTTGCTGGGGTGTTCAAGCATGTGGACGATTTTGCTGATGCATGACTCACACTCAAGCTGTTCTGCAAACTCTGCAATGCTTTTGGGGTCATGGGCTAGCTTGAGGTAGAGGATCCTTGCGCCCTTCCACTGCACACAGCATGATACAAATGTTTCTTCTGTAGCAAGAGCACAACAGCTTGATTTAAAAGTGTTATGCAGTGACCCGGTACATTCGTGCATCGGGCTGAATGGAAGCCTGAGCCTTGATTTGCGGGCCAGAGAACGGATCATACAGTTACTTGCAACTTATGTCGTCGAGATCAATCAAGACCGATGAAGTTCAGCTTCATGGGTGGACGCCTACCTGCACCCCTTCACACTCAGAAGATAAGCAGGTGTTCACCAGTGCCCAGTCCGCAAGGTGGTATCGTTGCTGGATGAGGTCTTCTGCGGTAGAGGGATTCATGCTGGCGCAGAAAGTCTGGGCCCTTCGCTGTGCTTTGCACTCTCGACAAGCGCAGTCTATCGAGCAGGCATTTCACGTCAACAACTGTCGAAATGGCTTTGCGACCTGTGCGGCTGCAATCCCAAGTCCTGTGTCACCTGGAAGGTGTTGGCGCAATCGGCCGCTGTCATTACGCTTTTGCTGTTGCAGCACGAAGCATGCAACCAATGCTTAACGACCTCGGTACGTACTACGTCAAGACCTGGGCATCGCATTCACCGGTTGCAGCACGAACCGACATTCCAGGGTTTTGGATTGCTGCTTTGACTTCCGCCATGACAATCGCGTCGCTGCAACTCTGCAGCAGTGCTGGCCGTGTGCGCTTCTAGCAGAGCACTTGATGGCAACAGTGAGCTTCGTGAAACTTGTGACCACCTTGATGGGTGGAGTGGGCTGCTTGGGAATGGGCAGTGTAGCCATTGGACACAAGGCGCTGGGCATTTCAGAGCTGCCCGAGAGGCCCAACCAGCAGAAGCGCGAGGTCAGAGCAAGCGGTCACATGATTGTTGTATATCGACATCCCTTGTTCGGACGACAACATCAATTTCGCCCGCACGCGCGCACCGTATCACAAAGTTCTTATTTAAGATCTGCAACGCTGCACCGCACCGCCCCAACTGTGGTGGAGCTGCCTTTCGGTCTTGGAACTTGCGTTCAAGTTATAGAGGAGATTCCGTGAGCTTGCCTTGGCTGCTGCAGATAGTGTTGCGCTGGGTGGATAGCCTGAGAAAGGTTGCTGTGCCAAACGCGACGGTACGTATCCTTCACCTTTATACCTTTGTACTGCACTGTAGCAGCGCTAACGACTGACTGTTTTGACAGATCCGGATACTTCCCAGAAACATACAACAAACGGATCGCCTCCAGGATAGCGGTCAACTGGCCAACCACCCCTCAGCAGATATCAAATCAAGAGGTGAAGCCTGCATGCATGGTGTTAGAGACTTGAGACTGGTACAATACACGCAACATAATTTTGCTGTGCATATGACTGGTCCAGGTGCGTGCTTTGCAGGCAGTCAAAAGAGCGCGCAGGGAGATTCGTGTCTTGGACTGACATACATGCTGAAACCACGGAACACACCAACCAATAGCACAATGGTTGGGCAGCGTTGATTTTTTTGTGTAGTTAAACAAGCTTATAGGCTTTACGCCAAGTCGTTGTCAATCAGCTGAATATCAATACAACATTATTGTGAAAGCAATTCATCAATATTGCTCGCAAACAATTGCAAGTGGAGACCTCTAGATCTAGACCTAGGCCTGGTGTTGTTATGCGCATTAGCATCAATGTTATACGGTACTGCACCAAATAGGTATATGTACAAAACCGTTGCAGCATCTGCTGACGCATACCGGATCATGCTGCAGAAAGATTGCTCACAGATTATGACTCATCATCTGCCTTGACCTTCTTTTTCTTCTTCTTCTTTTCGCTTTCACCGCCCTCTACTGTCTTGTCACTCTTCTTTTTCTTCTCTGACTTGACAGCATCAGCGCCATCAGCTGACTTGTCTTTCTTCTTCTTCTTCTGCTCACCTACCTCATCTGGAGAAGTCGGCGACCGTTCCCTCTTCTTCTCCTGAACAGTGACAACAAGTTGTGAGCATACTTCGTTTGAATTTGTTGTGTTTCTTTACTGCATCACGTCACAATTGCCATACAAGCACAAGCTGCAATGATCATGCCTCTGAAGCCACAGTACATAACTCAAGCGGAGGTCACAACAACACAGAGCATAGCAGTGACATTCTTCTGTTACTTTCGTTGCTTTTGTTGCATTGTATCTGACTGCAGAGGAAATGACGCTGTTGCACTTGACACCAGACAACAGACAGATCAAGACCACAATCATGGTAATGTTGGGCAGAGCATTCATGCTGTGCAACCAACACAAAGCCAAGTCATCACATGACCACAAGTCAGTTGGTCTTAGGAAGATTCTGCTACCTTCTTCTCCTTCTTCACCTTCTTGGCAGTGCCCTCAGTGCTGGGAGTGGCAGCTTCAGCTTCAGCTGCACCATTCACAGCAGGGGGGGCGCTTTCTGGGGCCCCGCCTGAGGTGGAGGGGTCTGCTACCTCCATGGGTGCTGCACCATCTGCTGTCTTCTCGGCCTGCTCAACACCGCACAGACCTGACTCAGCACTCAGCACCTGCTACTCAACTCAGTGTGTATAAGCTCTGTGTCTCATCACACCTGACTCAGTACTTAGCACATGCTACTCAACTCAGTGTGTATAAGCTCTATGTCTCATTACACCTGACTCAGTACTTAGCACATGCTAGTCAACTCAGTGTGTATAAGCTCTATGTCTCATCACACCTGACTCAGTACTCAGCACATGCTAGTCAACTCAGTGTGTATAAGCTGTAAGTCTCATCACACCTGACTCAGTACTCATCACATGCTACTCAGCTCAGTGTGTATAAGCTCTATGTCTCATTACACCTGACTCAGTACTCAGCACATGCTACTCAACTCAACGTGTACAAGCTCTAGGTCTCATGGTCGCCTGGTCACTGTACAAGGGGTTGATGCATTGCTGTATGGGTGCGTGTGTGTGTGCCTGCTGCATGCATACCATACACTACGGGACCAGCTGGCTCTTGTAACCTGACACGCATGCACATGCTGAACATTTTCCTATGCTGTGGCCAATGTTGTGATGACTAGACTCAGTCATTTGGGCAGGCATTGTCAGAGTGCCAAGATAAGCTGCTGGATAGTCTGCAGAGTATATGTGTGGACCTCAGACAGTATTTTGAGCAATGATTGTTTGTCGTCACAGGGTGTCAGTACCTGTTGAGAAAATCTGTTTCATCATCGATTCCACACACACATTGAACAATGCAGAAGCTATCGCTGCAAGCTGGGGTGGTGATTGAGTAGTGATATATCTGCGAGCTTTGCTCTGCTTATAAAACCAACTCCCAACAAACACTGACAGCAACCTGCAAGCTTGACTCTGCCCAATAAACTAACCTAACCAGATCTGCTCTAGCCTAACCTGGCCTAACCCAACCTTGGCTGACCTAGCATAGACTGACCTAACCTATGGCCTGACCTGAGCCAACCTTACCTGACCTAAAAACCAAACCAGACCTAACCCAACCTAACCAATCAGATCCTTCCTGTGTATTCAGCTGGCCAATTTTGGCGCATCATGCTGAGCATGTTTGGGCTTGCACTGATGCTGCTGATGCGCAAGTTGAACATACTGCCTGACAACTGACACAAGCATGCTAAGTAAGCAGTATGACCACCGATGCATGTTGATGTGGCATGGATGACCAACCTTGGTAGCAGGGGTGACATCTGGAAGGGAGCGCAGGTACTCCTTGGGGGTGGTCTCATTGGGGCGGCCATGCTTGTCTAGCTTGCCCTCAGCCACCAGCTGCTTCTTCTTCTGTGCCATTGGTCCCAGTCCCCACCTGCAGTTCCCACACGCACCAACAGTCAGTCAGCCAGACACTTACTTATTCACTGACAGTGGAGGCATGGAAGGTTGGTGTTTCAGATGAAGTTTTGTGAGGCTGGCTAGGGCCCTTGCTACTGCCACAGAGTGAAGGCATACACTACATTTACTTGTATCGTATACACAGTCGACACTATGTGCTCAGTGGTACTTTGGGTCCACACCTAGAGTATTGATCTAGCTTGGCCGTACAATGCGTGACATGCAATATCATTCCAGTGACTTCACCCTGAGTCACCCTGAATTGTTTCTGATGCTTTCACAACCAGCACCTATGGACCAAGTATAGCTTGCAGTCTAACAGCTTGCAGTAGAACAGACAGACTATGCAAACAAAGCAGAGCCAAGAAAATGTGGAGATACAGGGTTGATCAGCATTTGTAAAGGATCACCTTCTTGGATATGTATCCCGCTCCATGATGACTCGCTTGATCTTAGCCACACAGCCATGATCACATGTTGCCATGACTGAGGTAGTCATCTGAGCAATGCCCAGCGCAATTGCCTCACCCTTTGTAGTCATCAGCACAACCTGCATTGACAGCATACAGTCAACATGCCTTGACAGTACCATGACCCATGACAAGATCATCTGCTGTTTCATTAGTCAACAACAAGTACATGGGGAGAGTGCTGTACTATAGGCTCATGGACATGCATTGACCTTCACATTAGCACGTCATTTCAGCTGAGCAGTCTTTGCTGAGCAGAGGTAGCACGCAACTGCAGCTACAACGCAAACACACCAAACCCAGAGGTGCATGAAAACCCTTTGAGCTGACAGCCCAAACAATGTGTGCCTTGGTGTGTGATGGGCATGTGATGTCACAAAGACATGTTTGGTGCGCATCAACAACTCTGGTGAAGTCAGAAATGCACACCTCATCGTCTACTTCAACAGAGTTCTCGAATCGCAACAGCCCAGGAATCATGAACTTGGCGCCATAGCAGATTGCATTAACGGCACTGTCCTTCACTACAAGCCGCTTGTAGTTGGTCAGCACCCTCTCAAGGGGCATGATGGCCCTTCGCAGGTAAGACTCATCCTTGTAGTTGTCAAAGGTCCACTGGGCATCCAGCACATCGTGCATGGTGACCATGTTGTCTTGCTCGCCCATGATTCCTGACCGGACTCGTCTCAGTTCCTGCAGCAGCATCACATTGCATGACATGACTTGTTGGGTAGAACAGAATGGTGCTGTTGATGCAGGTCATGACAGAGCCTGAGTAAGCAAACTCAATATAAGTGCTCTATTGTTATGTTCCGCACTCTGTTCATGACAATGCACTCTTTGGTTTGAGATGCACAGGCTGCTCTGTTGCAGCACACAGCAAACAAGTAGAATAGCTTACCTGCATGTGTGCACCTGTTCCAAGAAGCAGCCCCAGATGGACGCACAATGTCCTGATGTAAGTTCCCGCCTCACATGACACCCAAAAGACACACAGGTGCCTGTCCTCGTCATACTCTATCAGCTTGCTCTGGTAGATGGTTCGTATTCTGAGCTGGCGCTTGACTGCTGAGATGAGAGGCGGCCGTTGGAAGAGAGCGCCTGTAAGAGTTTCCAGAGCCCTGGCTACCTTTGCCTGTCCTCCTGGCACGGCGCTGTGCATGCGCGCTATGCACACATACTCCTTTCCTGCTCCCTGCTGAGATTTGACTAGCCTGGTTGCCCTCTCAACACAGACTATGAGGTTGCCTGTGACTTTGGGATCAAGTGTACCACTGTGTCCTGTCTTCTCGACTCTGAGAATACGCCTAATCCAGGCAACTACCTCATGGGAGGAGGGGTTAGAGGGCTTGTCCAGGTTGATCACGCCGTATCTGATATAGTCTGCTAGAGGACGCTTCAGAGGGGTGAACCCTGAGGGAATGGGGGTGTAATGGCCGGTTCTGACGTTCATTTTGTCGTAGTTTTTGAGCAGGAGAGGCCATTTCGACGTGTCCAAAGCTGGTGTTGTTGACTGCGGCTGGATTGTAAACTCGCCCTTTTGCTGCACTACTGCTACTTCGCTACCTTCTGCAGCATTCTTGTCTTTCTTCGACTTCTTTTTCTCGCTCATGCTGTGCTAGGTCAAAAGATCAGTTCCAGACAAAATGCAACCAGGGCGGCTGTTGCGACGACTTGAGCACACAGGGATGCTTACTCTGATCACGACTCGCCAAGGCGCAATGCTTGTTGTACGTTTGCGAGCGTTCCTCAGTCAAGGCTGCGCAGTCAAGGCCTGAGCGTACTCATCCAATCCGCGCCGTACCGTACAGTAACAACCTGCTCTCTGCGACGTGACTGCAGAGAGCGACCTTGACAATCACAGCTTTGCGACTGTTGCGTCGGCCCGCTCCCGAATCAGTGGAGTTTCACTCGTTCAATAGATGCTGCGCTAAATCTGCTTTGCTCAGCAGTGCAAGCTCGATGAGCTCGACCGAGGGCAGTGTGGGCATCAGTGCTTGGGCGAACAGTTTGCCAGGCTTTACAGGCATCTTGAA
>JAABUK010000683.1_pt1 | contig 69531 bp, 58 predicted proteins | sample 5559141 | NCBI WGS metagenome assembly JAABUK01 (sample SAMN10711869, study PRJNA513367) | rock metagenome | isolation source: Antarctica rocks | place: Antarctica: Victoria Land, Pudding Butte nord | collected 2016-01-03 | reverse complement strand
ACAGTTGATTTATTAATAAGCATTTTAATTAAAATACTCTTAAGCAGCTTATTTAAGTTTTCAACTTTATTATTTATTCGTGAGTGATAAGAAGTTATAACTCGATGCTTTGTAAAGAGTAGTTTCATATATACAGTTAAGACTTATTTAATTAAATTATTATCATTATTAGAGAGAAGCTTATTTAGTGATTCGTAAATCATTATAATATTATTATAAATAATACAGGCGATCATTTCCGCTCGTGTATTTAATAAAGCTTTCGTAATGAGTTATTTAGTGATATATTTAATAGTTATAAGAATTCATCGATTTCCTATAAATGTTTAAGATAAAACGCTGATAAGATTGATGATTTATTGATGAAATAATGAAGTATTCTTAAATGCGAGCGTTTATAAGAGTTCACGCTCTTAACTGAATTAAGATCTTTAAGCTATTTAATACTCAGAACAAATTATAATATATTCTTTAATATTTTTTTCAAGTATATATTATTAATCTCGATCATTTACAATTTTTAATAATTCGGAATAATCTAAATATTTATATTCCGAATATATATATTTAATAAAATCGGCTTAAAATATATGAGAAATATAAGAGAATAATTCATTATTCAATTATCGAAGAAGATATTCATTATTATTAACGACAAAATCATTTTTAGTCTCGTAAATATTTGTATAAAAGAAATCTGAAGATTCAATATTATTCTTCAAGAAGTGAATTATATAAGTAACTCAATCATTCTTATTTAATTCTCATATAATTATGATTATAACTGTCCGATTATAAGCATTTTCACTTATAAGATTTAATCTGTAATTAATTGTGTCTGAGACTACTATTATAAAGTCTTTTCAATACTAAATATTCAGATTATATTCTCTAAACTCTTTAATTTATCTTGCGAATTATTTTAATAAGTTACGCATAATAGAGAGATATTTCAGACTCTTATAATCAATATAGATTACTGTAGTAAATTCATTATTAATATAAATTCGTCAGATTTATAAAGCATACTTAATTACTAACAACTCTTTTTTGTATATTAAATAATTAATCTTAAAAGTTGTGAGTTTGCGATTATTATAAATAATAAAATGTAATTATTTCGAATTAAAAGAGTTATTTTCTTATTATAGAAGAATAATTTCAATGATTTATTTATTAATATCACATTAAATAAGAAATGATTGAGTGATATTAAATTGCTATAATATAAAAGCAGTTGTAAGAGCTAATTTCAGTGCGTTAAACGCAGTAGTCGTAAATACTATTTAAGTAATACTTCGATACTTCTTCTTTCTAATTTCAGAATCGATCTCTTTTAATAAATTAAAGAGGAATATAATTATTTGCGCGAAGATATAAATAAAGTGTCGATAGTATATAATTATATTTAAAAAGACGCGTACTTCATGAATATTAATTGATATTGATCAGTTTTAAATAACTGTGATTTTTAATAAGAGAGAACGAATAATTCCGAATTTAATAAGATATCCGCAAAATTCAAGAAAGTGAACACAAAATATATATTTTAAGAATCAGATATAAAGAGTATATTATTATAAAAGCTCGAAGATTTGCGTAAGATAATATATATACTCAGTCATCAATTTAAAATATATAACAATATTATCAAGATATATTATCACATATTTCCTAAGAAACGATCTTATAATGCGGTTTATTAAAGCTTGAAAAGAGATAAGCGCATTATAAAGATTAAATAACATCACACGTTATTGAAATTTGTCTTCTCTTATATTGAAAGCGATCTTTTCGCGATCTTTTTTAATAATAAATATTTAATAGTAATTCTGCATAAAGTCAATCTTTAAAAGATAATAAGCCTTATCTATTAAATTAAGATATTCTTAAATTTATAATAGTAAGTAGTCGTTCTTCTTTATAATCATATTTAAGACTCAAAAGTCAATATATATTTATTATTTTCTGTCAGACTTCTTAATAAATAGAACAGAAAATTCTCAGAAACTAAATAATTCTTTAATTAAATCTTATTTAAGAAGCTTTATAACTTATTACAATTATTTAATTAAATATATAAACAATAGTAAATATAAATTTAAGTTAATTAGTATTATATCTTTAATTTCGATTATATAATTTGAGTTACGAGAAGAAAAGAGTTGTTTCAAAAGTTCTTCTTTAAAGATATTCGCAAATTAAGTGTATAATTGTTTTTATATAAGTACTTCTTCTCATCTTTTATTATTACTCATCATTTTCACGCGTAAGAGATCGAAAGTTTGTTAAATAATTATTAGAAAGGATTCAGCTTCAAATTCGCGTATATAATATAGAATTTGACTGATTATAAGAAATTGTTTTATATTAATATTAGATAGAGAAGAATATAAATTCATGTAATTAATTATAGTAGTAAAAGATAAGTTGTAAATAATTTCTTTCTTATCTTAAACGCGAATTTACAATATTCTTTAATTAATATTAAGATTAACTTCTTGTAATTAATTAAGATTAAGTATAATATTAAAATTAGATAGATTTAAAATCTTTGCAAGTATTTGCGATTGATATTCTCTTATTATTAATATAATAGAGACTTAATTAGAAATTTGCGAATATTTATCGTTAATAATCTTAACTTATTTCATATTATTACGAGTTGTTTTAATGTTTAATTCAATCTTACGAATAAAATCGATTAAAATATACTTTCTATTAACATCTGAATTAAGAAGAATATATATTAAATACTTCTGATTTTAATAAGTTATATCTTCTTTTAAGATATATATAGAACTCTCATTTAATAAATATGAATTAATAAAAAAGATCTTATCTTAATATAATAAAGAGTTATACTCTTTTATAATCTTATTTTAAGAAGTATATTTTTTAGATTATAATGATGCTTTCAGATTATTTAGATTTAAGCTTTTTCTAATATAAAGAATATATCTCTTTACACTAAACATCAATCTATTAAAGAGAAGCGCGTAAAATTATGATTATAAGATGAGAAGCGACTAATAAAACGTTCTTATAAATATAAAGAGTTTGCGCGATCTTATAATGATTTATTATTAATTATAATCTCTTATAAGTAATCTCGAGTAGAATATTCTTATTCTTTATATTTATAACACACGCTTTAAGATTTATATTAATCTTATTATTTCTGCGAGTCTTTATAAGATTAATAAATTAGTGAGAAAAGCTTTTAATCTTCTTAATAAGAAGTATTAATAATTGCGTAAATATAATTACGACTCTTTGCGCGTTATTTCAAAGTGTTATAAAAATAAGAAGTAGAGACTTCGATTTATTCTTATTAATCAGCATAATCAATAAATTGATTAAGCGTAAGATCATTTCATTTTAAATATTTAACGAGTTTAACTTATAATTAATTATTAAGATTTATATAAAAATACTTCTTAATTTTATCTTATAATTTCATAAAAGTAATTTATACAACTAAATAAATTAAGTTAGAAGTATACTTATATACTGTTTTACTATTTTATATAATCACTTATTAATCTTAATATAAACGCTATTATTTATTATAATCTCGAAATATAAGTTTTAATTATATAATATAATTATTAATATTATAAAGTGTTATATTTTATAGCGCATAAATGCAATACATTTTATTAATTAAATAGTTCAAAGCTTATTTCACAGCTTTATATAAACTTATTTAATAATTACAAAGCTTATAAAAGTTGATTTAGTTTATAATATCTTGTATATAATTATTCAGTTTATTAAAACTTTAATTATTATTATAAGAACATAATTTTTTAATCTTAAAATCGAAAATAAATATAAAGAATTATAATAACGCTTAAATCTATTATTATTATATCTGATTTTAAAGTTATTAATTTATAACTTACGTTAATTCTATTATAGCAGCTTAATTATATTATTAATTATTTATAAGAGCTGATAAGAGATCTTATATAAAGAAGATCTTAGATTAACTTTCTTAATTTATATTATAATTATAAGAAGATTAATTTAAAAAAGATAATATAAATATAAGAAGAAGAAAGAATATACTTATATATCTTTGTAATTAAGCAGAAATAAGAATATATATATAATATATTTAATTCGAATATTTTCTCTCTTATTTATAACTTCTTTCTTCTTTCTAAAAACTTTTTATAAGTTATTGCGCCGTTACTTTTCTATAAATATTATGTTGAAAGAGAATAATATTTATTAATAAATTTTAAATAATTGTGGAATATATTAAATATCTTTTATAAGTAATTCGCTGATTTAATAAATTTTCAAAATAAATCGGAAATTAAGAGAGTAGATTATAACTTATTATAAACTAATTTCTTAAAATTTAATACACTATTTACTTTCAGACTTTAAAATTTTCAATAATTAAGAGATCATGAAAAGAGAAATATAAGTCTTATTATATATATCTTATTATATTATTTTGTAAGAAATTATTGTTATTAAAGATAGTGAGTGATTTTCTGATAATAGCAAGAGATAAAAATATAGTTAATATCGTGAGGCAGAAGATTGTCTCCTCTAAGCGGGAAGAGATCAGAGCAGAGATAATAGAATAGAAAATAGAAGTAGTAAGTCGAGTATAATATCTCTTCACGCAGAGATATATGTACATGACTCATATTCAGAAGCAGAGAGAAGAGGGAGATAGACAATTCAATTTCACACTCTTTTATTCTCATTTTATATAGACCTATTTTAACGTTCACTTAATATAATTATCAATCCAACTATTTTATCGTATATGCGGTATGACAAAATCTATTCTCTCAACTTCCTTCACTATTAATCATATTAAGATGTATCTTTAACACTCATATAAATGAAGATTATATTCAAGTGTTTAAATATATTATTCTGAAGTTCTATTTAGCGAAAAGAAGAGAAAGAAGAAAGATTAAGACTGCGCTTAAGAGAAGTCTAATTAATTCTAAGAATATCAAGTATTATAAGATTCCAGCGTCGAAAGATAAATTCGAGCAGAAATATCTTATCTTAATTAAAGAATCGCGTAGAAAAGTCTTTAAGAGATTTGAAATCTCTTATTAATCGAAATGGAATTAAGGCGAACCTCCCGAAAGATGCGAAAAGCTCAATGAATTAAATACGCGTAAACTGTGAGGATCAGATTAAGAGTAGTAAGAAAAGAGTAGAAAAAGATTCAATTTAATATAAAGTCTGAGTCACTTAGAAGATAGTGAAGAAGAAGAAAAAGCTTTTATAAAAGATTTAAAGTTAAACTCTAAATCAAATTCGAAGATAACAAAAAACGATTTAAGCGTTATATAAATAGAATATCTAAAAGTAGAAAATAGAGATAAGAGAATTAAGATTTACTCTTAAATAGAAAAACGAGAAGAAAGAAAGAATAGAAAAGCTATACATAATTAAATAAAGAAGAAAAAGAAAAGAAAAGAGATATAAAAATTATCAAGTTTCTCTACATTTCTATTAATAAGAGAATTTATTAATAAGCTAAACTACTAATCTTAATACTCATCTAAAAATCAAGATTATAAGCACTAACGAGCTTATATTATTAAGATTAAAAGAGAGAACTTCTTTAAGCACTTCTTTAATTATTATTAATATATCTTTCTCTTATATTATATCTATATCTATTTTAGAAATAGTAAAAGCTCTCTACTTCCGCGGAAAGAATATAACTTAATTTCTGAATATTATAAAGAATCTATATAAAGAGTATTATATTATCTTAAGTACTATATAATATAAGAAGTTGTTAAGATATTATAAGTCACAAATAAATAAATATGTGAAGATTATAAAAAACTTTAAAAAAAGAGATTGAAAGCTGTTAAAGAAGTTATTAATAAGAGAATATGAAAGAGAAGATATAAATTAATAAATATAGATATAAGCATTTTTAGAAGCTTATAAGAATTAGAAGAGAGATGAGAAGTGTGATCTAAAGAATTTATATAGATATTTCATCTACATTTCCATTACTTTGATTAAGAAGAGAGAGCTAAATAAGTTCTCACAAACAATATACTTTCTAAAAACTTTATTAAAGAAAATACGCTCTTAAATACTTAAAACTATTAAAATAAATTTAAAGAGATTAGAAATAATAAGATATAAAGTGATGCTTAAGATTATTTAAGAAATGATATTAAATATGAAGATTAAAGTTATTTTTAAGAATTTAATTAAGTAATAAGTAAACTTATAAAATCTAATTAAGAAGATAAAAGCTGATTAACAAGATATAAATGAGTATAATCTTGAAATAAAGTCGATAAATATAAAGAGTAAGTCTGAGATGAAGTTTAAGAAGTTAATAAAGAGAATTCGAGTTATAATATTAAGTATCAATATAGTAATCAAGAATATATAATCAAAAACATCTTTGTTAGTTATTAGAGTATAGTAGTCGCGAACATAAATAAATTAGAATTCTGCGAGAGAAGATAACGCGTATTTATTTAAAGTGAATTCTGATATGAGAGTTAATGTAGAAGAAGTAATTTATTTCTATTATAATACTTCTAATTATATTAAATTCAATTATACTCTTCTAAGTAATCAAATCTTTAGTAATCAAATATATATTAATAAAAGAGAATATATTATCTTAGAAATCTTTTAAGAAAATACTTCGAAGATATATAGATCACAAGAAATTTTCATGATTTAAGCAATATTAAAAGCGCTATTAATTCAGTCTTCGACTTTAGAAATTCAATATCTAATAATTAATAATAGAAATTCTAACTTTAAGAAAGAGATTTGTAATATAAGAGAGAATGAGTCGAAAACTCTTATAAAGATCTTTGCGGCATAATAAATTGAATAGTTAATATAAATATGATTAGCTGAAAACTTGTTTATTAAATAAATTCAAGATAAAAGAGTAAAGATAATAAAGTAATAGATTAGAAAAGAGAAGAGCTATCTTATAATGAAGGCCTTAAGAGATGAGAACTATAAAAGAGTTGTGAAGTTTAATAAATAGAAATAAAATGTGACTGCAACTGATTTTATTAAATCAACACGATATTTAGATTTAACGCAAGACACAATTCAAGATAAAGAAATATCTTTGAAAGATATTACTTCTTTTACTATAAAGATCTTTAAGACGCTAAAGACTTTGCTTAGTAAGCTTCTTAAGAATATAATAAATTTAATAAGTTTAATAAAGAGAATTATAAATATCAGCGTAAAGATTAAGTTAAGAGAGCTTTTAATCAATTCAAAAAATTTATAATATATTTAATTTAAAAGAATTTCTGATTCTTATTTTCAATCATTAGTAATAGTTATTTAAGTAGAGATCTTAGAATTGCAAGCTCTTGATTATATAATATAGCTAATCAATTATTTAAAGAAAGTTTTATTTATTATTATTAGTTCTTGAGTTTGAGCTAAAATTAAGAAGAAGAAGATGAATTGCTTATTAAATAATAAAGTAGAAGTTACAATAATATTCTTAAAATTAATAAATGAGCTGAATCTTCTCATTTCTAATAATTCATTATTAAATATATTAGAGATAAATAAATGTCTTTAAAGATTTACTAATATTATAAAGATAGTAAGAGTTTAAATTAAGATATTAATGTATAAGATCTTAATATGAGTGATGAAGAAATTAAAGTAGAATATGATTTTAAGAAGAATGTATTTCCGCGTTATAAAGCTGAGTATCGAAGATTATATAAATAAAACATGTTAAGAATTAATAAAGTCTTTAAATAATCTTATTAAGATAGCGTTTCAGATTATTAAAGTAAGTACTGCGGTAAATTAATAATGAGAAGATATTTATAGATATTAAGCATTTATAAATATAGAGAAGAAGAAATATTTAAATAAATAAGTCGATCTTAAGTTAAAAGAGAAGTGTTATAACGAAAGAATTTAATGAGAAGAATATATTCTGCAGTTGCTGTGTAGATGATTAAAGTAGAGATAGAGAAAGAGAAGAAAAAGAAGAAGAAAGTCGAGATAATAAGTATAATATAAGATGCGAGAAATCAATCTAACTATTTTATTATATATGCGATATAATGAAATAATTTGCTTAATCATCATTTTCTCTTTACTTTTTATTTTCAGTTATAACATAATTAGATTAATATTTTAAAGTCTATATCTCATCTTTCTCGTTATTTTGATTTAGCTTTTGCGAATTTATATTATTTTATTTATGTGAACACGTTATATAAGTGAAAGAAGAAGAAAGTATTATTATAAAATATGCAGAAGTCTAATAGAAAGAGATTTAAAGAAAAGATATTATGAAAAAAGAAGATTCTAAAAAAGAAGATAGAAATACTTAAGAAGAGATCTATCTTATTCTTGAATAAGTGATTCATTTCTTAATTTATATAAGCTTTAATTAACTTAAGACTTATATCAGAGCGAATATAAAATATATAATATAAATCAGAGTTAATATTATAGAAGCGTAAGCTTCTTATATAGATATTATTAAATCGGAAGATAACTCTTTTCTAAGAGTTTTTAAAGATAAAAAGAGTTTATTCGAAAGTTACTTCTTTATAAAAGATTATCACGATAAATCATATTTTTTAATAGATTGTCAACTTTTCAATTGCTAAGGCGTTATAATTAATAATAATGAAGATAATCATGAATAGAATAAAGACGAAGATTCTGAAATATTATAATAGATTATATAGAAATTCATGATTTCTGATAAAAAAGAATAATATTAAGTATCGATTGATTAATGCAGTAGTATATATCAACAAGATTATTATTAAGAATACTAACTTATTATCTTTAACAGACAACTTCTTAAAAGAGTTTATTAAAATAATAGTAAATAATTATATAAACTTTCTCTTAAATTATAATCAGATTAAATTAATAAAGAAAAGTAGAAATATAATAGTTATTATAATAATTTATAAATTTCTTTATTAGACTATTTTACTTTAAGATATAATCAATTCAGTAACTTAGTTTGTTTAAGTTATTAATTAAATTCTTAAAGATTTGATTTCAATCTGCGTTAAACTCTTTCTTAATAATATTAATATTAAAGAACCGCGAACTCGATATAATAATGAGGAGATGTCTAAACTTTCTAAAATTCGATAATTTATGCTGAAATATCTATAGAATATCGATATTATACTCGCGGATTTAAAAAGAGCAGAAGTAATAATTATAGAAGTGAAGAGTAAGTTTTATATGATTGAATTTAGAATTATGAGCTTTATTTATAATGTGAATAAAAGATATTCTGATTAGAAGAAGATTTTAATCATTTTAAAATAATTAGAATATCAGAATATTATAGAGATATAAGCGTTTATTAATATTTGCGTTTATTATTAAGTTTAAATTCGAGATTTCTCTTAAATTACATTATTTATTTTTAAGTTATTTCGAAAGAAAGAGTTGTTTAATTAAGAAGTAGAACAGCGAGAAGTAATAAATATATTAAAGACGGCATTAATAATTATATTAGCGTTAATGTTAATTAATTATTTAGAGAAAGCAGAGAAGATATTATATAGAAGTGATATAAGTCTAATTAAATAAGAAGAACATTTATCGCAAGAAGATGAAGAAGAAAGAAGATATTCTTTAAGATATAAGAGTAAAGTGTGAAGTGATAATAAGAGAAAGTATAATATAAAGAAGAGAGAGTATAAAGAATTATTAAAAACTTTAAAGAAGTTTCGAAATCATTTATATAAAGTGAGATTTGTGATTAAGATAAACGCGAAAATATTGATGGCGTAGTTAAATAAATCTTTCACAAATCTTTTAGAAATCTTAATAATATAATGAATAACATGAATCAGTCTATTCGATTTTGATATTTGACATATCTTAGAAAAGAAGCATATAGTTATAAATAAACTATCGCGGAAATCATTATTAGAGAAGAAGATTAAGAAAGAGAATATTAACGCGTTCATTAATAAAGAGCTGAAGATAATACGAGTGATACCGTCTTATCTTAAACTTATTTAATCTTATACTACTCTACTATATTTAATTAATATATAAGTAAGTAACGAGAGAATGTATAAAAGAGGTGAAGCTGAAGAAGATGAGAAAGATTTAGATGTGTTAAGATATAATAAGAAGAAGAAGAAAGAGAAGAAGAAATGAAATGAGAATAAATCTTTATAATCAAGATACTTAAAAAAGTTAATTAATATTATAAGATGATTAATAATACTTTAAAGATTAGATAAGTTATTAAGAAAAGAGTTTATGATATTTAAGAGAAATGTATTAAGATTTATAATTTATAAAAGTTATTTGTTTAGAAGAGTCAATAAAAATGTGTCACTTTAAAAAGTGATAGATAATAAGAATGTGAGAGTAGAGATTCTCAGAGCTTTATATAAAGATTATAAATATTAAAGAAGAAAAGAAATCTATTAAAGAGTAATAAATAGATATTGATAAAAGGATTTGATTAAGAAAGTTACTACTTACTATTATTTATATATAATTTATTAGTTTTAAGCTTTAAATTAAAAGAATAAGATCTTATATTCTATCTAAATCAGCTTATTATAATAGAAGATAGAAATTAATCTGATAATAATATCGAAAGTAAGAAATTATAAATACTTAATTTTAACTCGATATAATCTTTCGAGATGAGTAGAGAGAGAAGCTCTTATTATGAAATCTATTAAATCTATCACATGATTTCTTTAACGCAGTATTATCTATCGATTCGAATACTTCGAGAGACTTCTTTTTAACGAAAAAACTGAATTTTAAGAAGTGATGAAGAAGTTAGTTGAGAAGTATAGATTAAAATATATTCTTATATTATTATATTATTTATAGATTAATAAAAGAATTAAGAGAGATTATTAATTTATTAAAGATATATTATCAAAACTAAAAATTGAGAAATGCAATAATTGAGTGCAGAATCTATTAACTGTTTTTTGAGTTAATTAAATAACAGTTTAATTATTTACAGACGTTACGCCTTATCGCCTAATATATAAATATGATTCAGTGCTTCTTATTAAAGAAGAGATTTCTTCGTGATTATTTCTTACGTGAAAAGATGTGAAGATAAAAGAAGAGTTATTAATATTAAGAGAATTACAGCTTAAAAGATATAATGAAGATTTATAGAAAGTATGATTAAGATAATGATATAAGAGAGAGAAGAATAAAGAGGTGTTTAATATTAAAAAGAAGATGAGAATGAAGTTAATTAAAGCGGAGATCTTGATTCTATTATATAAATCAGACAAAATCATAAATATAATAAGAGAAAACAAGTTTTCAGCACGCTAACGTAAGTCTTTTTAAATAAAAAGTGTGAATTAAATAAAAGAGAGCTTTAAACTTAAAAAACTTAATAAGATCGAGTTTAAAAGTTTAATTATAAATAATTAAATGAAGAGATATTTTATAAGAGAAGAGAAGTTAAAATTTATTAAAATATTAAGAGAGAAGAAGAAAGAGAAACAAATTAGAGAAGATAGTTAAGATAAAATAAGTTAAGAGACTTAATAAAGATAAGTAGAGAATTAATTAGAAAACATCTTAATAAGAATTGAAGAAGAGAATAAGAAAGAAGAGATAAATCATGATAAATATAATTTAAATAATATAAAAAAAGGCGAGATTATTATAAAGATCTCTTTAAGATTATAAATATTTAATAACAGAAGTTATTATTTTTTAATAAGTTTAATTAATAGAAATAGATGTTTTCAGTATTTTCGTGATAAAGATAAGTTTAATTAAAGTTAGAAAGATAGTAATAGAAAGAGAGAGATTGAGAGAAGTATATAAGAGAGAGTAGTGAAGAGTGAAAGAAAATTTAAAGAAAAATAATATAATTTAATTATTTTATTATACATGTGATACAGCGAAATATACTTAAATAAACGAAAAATGTTTTTTATTAGAACTTGATTAGTTTTTATCTTAAAAAGCTCTTATTTAAAGTACGCGTTTCAGATATATAAATAATTATTTAAAGAGATCATTAATAGTTTTGAAGAGAAAAAGATAGAAAAGAGTGAGAAGTGAAGAGAGTAGTAGAGTATATTAATAATAGCGAGATTAAATATAGAAAAGTAGGATTAATAAATAGATTAGATAAATAAGTTAAATAGAGAAATAAATTATTATTAATAATCAAGAATAGATGATAATAAAGAGATGTCTCTTTATTTATATTCTTTATCTCTTTTATAACTATCTTATTATCTTCTTTATATAAGATATTAATCTTAATCTACTTTATTTATCAATTCAGTATATTATTTATTACTTAGCTGTTAATTCAATAATCAATCAGTCAACTTTTCAGTTAAAGTATTAATCAACTCTTACTTAAATAATTCTTTAACTTCTCAGATTCTTTCTCTTTTATAATAAGATCTTATCTACTACTCGCAATAATGAGCATATTTCCACGCAATATATTGAAGAGAGAAGCGAGAAAGTTAATAGAGTTCATAATTACTACTGCGGAAATAACAATTAATGAGATTTTCTTAATACTGATAGTGAGATAAGTTATATAATAGATATTTAATATAGAGTTTGCGATCTTTTCTAATATTCTGAATTATATTTATATAAAGTTCGCGGAAGAATAGATTTTATTAATAAGTCAGTTAAATCAAATTCTTATTAGAATCTTTAAAGAGATTAGCGATTATATAATAAGATTCACTGATTTTCTAGATATTAATAAGAAAGAATATTTTACAATCTTTAATAAGAAGAATATTAATTATATGTAAGTCTTTTAAAGAATTAAAGAAGTGATTATTAAAATTATTAAGTTTTAAGATAGACTCTTAAATACTCATAAGAATCTTATTAAGAAAAGATATCTACACTTAATATTCTTCGAGCATATAATTGATAAGCTGTGTTAATATAAATAATCAATACTTAATAAAATTAATAAAGTCAGACTTCAGAACTATTCAATTCTAAGTATTCTGCGTTAAAAGTTCTATTAGATAATGCAGTAACTTTCAGAAAAGAGAGTCTATAATAATTATCGAACTCAAATTATATTAGCTAATATTTAAGAGTTTATAAAATAGAAAGAAAATCTAATTCTCGTTATATTACAGAATCTAGCATCTTTAATAATAGAAGAGCTTTAAATAAATAATTATAATATTATTTAAGATTATAAGTCTTCTCTAATCTTTTAGCGCCTATTTTAAGAAGAATATAATTACTTATAATATAATTATTCGAGATTTACTTTGATAGAAGTAAAGATAGTAATAGTCTTTAATAATACTTGATATAAGAATGAGAAGAGAGGATTTATGATATTAAAAAAGAGTGATAATGAGAAGATTAATATAAAAAAGATAAAGATGATTTTGAAGTTAAAGATAATGCTGATTAATAAGAATCTCAGTTTTAAAGAGGTATAATAAATACTTAATAGAATTAATCTTAGCTCAGAGATTCTAAAGAAACGAGAAATAACATTTATTTCTAATAAGCGCATATCTCAATTTTCTAAAAATCTGATATTGAGACTTATAAAGTTATAAAATATAATCTATAACTTTATAAAAAAGAAGATGCAAATTATATAATATTATTAAGTTTTTAACTTAAAATCTGAGATTATGTGAGACTTTTAAGAAATAAATATTAATAATTTAATTAATAATCTCAACACTTTAGAAGCTATTATATTATACTCAAATATGATGAATCTCTTACTTATTTACACACAAACTATCTTTAATATAGAGAGTCTTATATTAATTAGTATGCAAGTCTCTAATATTTATATAAAGATGATGAGATAATAGATATAAAAGTGAAGAGAGAAGAGAAGAATTATAAACTTTTAGATGAGATTTAACTCTAAATTTAATAGAAATATAAATATTAACATCTTTAATATAAAGTCTTTTCTTATAAATGAAGAACACACTAAATAGCTTATAAAAGAAGTGATTCAAGCAGTAATAATAATAAAATTAAATAAAGAAGTTAAGTATATTATTGATTTAAATGTCTGAGTGAAATAAATTGAAAATAATTAGATGATTAATATAATATTAAACATTTCAACAGATTAATCTTATAATATAGTCATTTCTGTGTATTAAAAGAATTATTAATTACTGATTTATATTTAAGTAAAAGAACGCAGGATTTACATTCTTAATTCGAAAGCAGATATAATATACCGCGATCTATTATTAAATCGAATTCTAAACTTTCTGCGATATTATAAGTTACTATTTAGATTTAATAATTAGAATGTTATTAATAAGATTGATGCGCAGTAAACTAATATAAGAGACTGTAATATTTACATAATTAAAAATTTAAGATTAATAAGAAATGATAATAGAAGCGGGAAGTAGAATAATATAAAAAGAAGATATTATTAAGTATATACACTTTAAAACATGTCACACGCTCGAATTATATAAGAGATATAAGTAGTTATATAAAATTAAAGAAATCATTTTATATCAGATATTATAATAGAATCTCTAAGACTTTTAATATTTATAAGATTAAAAAGAGAATAATAAATATCTTAAGAATCTTCAATACTTGAATTCTCATTTTAAAGTTTTACAATCTCTTTATTAAGAAGTCTCGAAAATCATTTATAAAACAATATTACGTTAAAGAGATAGAGATCTTTATTTAAATAAAAATAATCACTACTTTTAAGAATTATAATAAAAGCAAACTAATAGAGAATACAAGTCTTATTTAAGAATATACAGCTTAATAAAGGTGGAAAATAAGAATAAACTAATTATAAAAGAGAAAATATATGAGTTGTTTAAGAATAAGAAGAATTGAGTTAAGATTAAGAAACTGAACAAGTTATTTAAGAAAGTATATAAGCTAATTATAAAAGAGAAGATGAATAAGCTATTTAAGAAGATATATAAGCTGATCGAGAAAGAGAAGATATATAAGCTATTTAAAGAGATATGTAACTTAATTAAAAAGAAAATATGTAAGATGAAAGAGGTGAAAATAATAATTAAGAGAGTTAGATCAGAAATTAAGAGGGGCGATTTATAAGAGGTGAAAGAGATAGAAGAGATAATTAAGAAAGTTAAGAAAGAGATTAAGAAGATCGATTTATAAAGAAAGCTGAAGAGAGGCAATAAGAAAGATATTATATGTGAACTGACATTAATAATAAAGATGTTTACTGTTTGTGAGTTGCTTTTAAGCTTATAAGCTTATATTCTACTTTTCTCATTTCTTCACTCTTTAAATTAAATAGTTTTAGAAACTAACTCTTTTCTATTATACTGCGCTTTTTATAAAAAATATGAGACTTTCTTTCTTCTCTTATAAATACTTAGGGGGCGAGCATTTTTAAACTGAGTTAGATTATCGTAAGATAGAAAATTATCTTCTTTAAATGAGAAGAGATCAGAACAGGAATAGTAAAATAAAGAATAGGGGTAGTGAGTTGAGCATAATATCTCTTCACGCAGAGATATATATACATGACTCATACTCAGAAATAGAGAGGAGGGGAAGATAAACAGTTCAATTTCACACTCTTTTATCCCCATTTTATACAGATCTATTTTAACGTCCACTTAGTGCAGCTGTCAATCCAACTATTTCGCCGTACATGCGATACGACGAAATCTACCCTCTCAACTTCCTTCGCTACCAGTCACACCAAGACGCACCTTTAACACCCACACACTAATCTCTATAAATTATTAGCAGCGTAATTCTTAAAGAATAACTCTAAGAGCCTCACTAATCCCGCATAATAATTATAATCAGTCATACAGAGACTTTATATAAAGCTATCAGATATAAAATAAAAGGTAATTGATTGCTAGATTACGAGTAATTACGCACCCTTAAGTATAGATCCTTGTGCCAAGGCCTTATGCCAAGACCTTATGCCAAGCAGTGTCACGTGCTAGCTCAAGGGTGGAGCTCGCCTAGCTTTGATATCACACCTGGACCGAAGCGGCCACACTGTCGACTCATCCCGAGAGCACCATCGAGTGGGAGCCAAACCGACGCCTCTTAAAATGCATATTTCGGACACCTCCATCCACACGGACGCAGTACCCTCCACCAACTCATGCCTTGATAGCTCCACCTAACGCACCACCCCCAAATTGCTGTCCACCAGGTCTTCTCGCCGCACCAGACGGTGCACCAAGGCCGCCTCTATTGCCACCCCGTCCACCTCGTCCTCCGCCCCTACCTCCTCTATCACCCCTCTGCTCATTCCTCACAAACGCATTAGCCATCCCTGAAGTCCTGGTCTCAAGCACCTTCTCATTACTCTCCAGGATGCCCATCGCCTTCTCGCTCAAGGTGATAATCTGGCTCTGCAATCGCGACAACTCAACGCCCTTGCGGAAGACAATCGCGTCATTGACTTGATCGAGTGCCGCGCCCAGCTCTTCATGCGAGATCATCTTCGAAATGATGGCGCCGATTTTCCTGACGGAGAGGTCGAACATGCCAGATAGTGTAGTGAGAGATAAGGTGTCGTAGTACGGAGCGTAGGTGAAGAGATAGGTTCGTAGACCTTCTTCCTGAATTTGAGCGGCCAGCATGGTCTTGACCTGCTCCTTGTCCTTACCTAGCAAGTCCCAGATGGCAATTTTGCAGACGAGATCGCTGCATCTTCGCCAGTCACCATTAGCCAGTGCCTTAGAAGCTTGCATGACGTGATCCCTTGTATTCTCGGGTGGCCCCTGGAATACTTGTCGTTCGGTGTACTCCAGCATGCGACGGAATGTCTTCGAGATGATCCTCTTGCGAATATCAGGTGATGAGCCTGTTTGCGCCAAGAGCGGGATTTCAAGCAGCATGCTGCAGGTCAGGTAGACACACTCGAGCAGCTCAAGGTTAATGTGCATATGGAACGGGAGTTGACGTTGTCGCTCGAGACGTTCTTGTTCTGGCGACACTTGTGAGTAACGCTGCATGACCACACCCTGCGCAAGGAGTTCTTTTTGTCGACCTGAACCACAGATCTCTTGGAGGACGCCTTGAGCTTCATAGCAGAGCCCTGCTCGGAAAGCACACAGTCCAATCTGCACCAATGTTCGATTGAACAAGATCTGAGTGCTAACATCGAATGTTGAGATGTTCTCCGTCAAATGACTCATCAATGCAAGATCGCGGGCTCGCCAGTAGTAGTCCTGAAGAGCAAGGAAATAAATTTGGCAGAGCATGGCGCGAGCTCGGATAATGCCTTCGCTATGCTGGAAGAGGAAGCTGCACAGTATTTGAACGAGTGGCGCTGCCTCCTTCACGACTTCTCGTGGCGTGACTTCGGACTGCAGTTTCTCAGGCAAGGCTTTCCAAGTATTCTCTTCCAGAATGGTGACAACCTGAGTTGGCTTGAAGTAGATGTGCTCCAATCTTCGCATCACAATTCTATTCGCGCTGTCAGGAGCCGTCTCGACTTTATCCATCTTCTTCACACTCTCGATGTAAATCAGAGAACGGACGATGTCGTTGTACAGCAGTTGCTCATCACCTAAGCGGTCAATATACTCAGCAGTGTGGGGATCTGTCTGCTGCAAAGACCGGGTCAATTCGTCATCCAGCCGCTCCATCGATGACACTATACTTCCTGCTATCTTGAAGACTTCGTTTGGAGCTGGTTGTGGTGCCTTCTCATCATCCTCCCACTCATCGGCGTCCTCAGTCACAACATAGTTCGACGAAGACTCCAAGATCTGGAGGAGAGTGCTGAATTCTCGTTCAGCCGATCGCCATTGTTCTTGTGACATATAGGTCTGCGTAGAGGTCGATGTCAGATCAAATCGCGTAGACATCAAGGTCAAAAGCACTCGGATCCTTTGGTATGGTGTGTTGGCGACGTCGAGCAATCTCTCCATGATCCGAATCTGTTCTGAACGGTCGGTATTTTTTTTGCCCCTAGACTCGACAATGCTCCGTAGATGCTTCAATATGCTCTCAGGGGTATACTGCAATGTCCGACCGCCTCGACCAACTGTAGCGAACCCTTCATCGTCAATCTGAGCGTCCAGTTCGTCGATTCGCTGGACTCTGTTCTTGCGAACTTTCTCCACTGGAACAGCCTCTTCTTCCTCGTCGGTCTCCATGTATGCGTCCTTGTCAGCACGGTACTTATCTAATTCAGTCGCATAGTCCTTATTGTTCTTCTTTATCTTTTGCTTCATCGCATTGAGGCCTTTGGTGTTACTGGCGTTCATCTTTTTGGTTGTAGACTTTTGCTTGACAGTCGTCTCGTTGATAACATCTTCCAGGTCGGCAATGGTCTTGACGTAGTGTCTTGGGGTGGAGCTTGATTGAAGGATCTTGACAACTTGTCGATTCATCTTGTCGAATTCTAGAAAGGCAATCAGCATAATGCCTTAAAAGAAGACTTGCAGACAAACCCGTCGAGATCACAGCCCAGTCATTAATCTTCTCGGCATTCTCGATCAAGCGCACTGTGCTCTCGAGCTCTTCTAACCTCTTGTCTTTGGCACTCTTGACGACTGTAACTTTTTCTTCATCTTCGGACTCATCGCTGCTCGCGGCATCTTTCATGAAGCGGCTTGCCCCGATCCTACCACCTTCATCATCCGATGATGACTCCTCATCCGAGTCGGACTCTTCCTCTGACGAGTCCTCTTCGGACTCTTCTACTTTCCCTTCCACGCCATAGAGCTCTTCCTCTTCAGAAGAGCTGCTTTCACTGTCGCTATCGCCGCCGTGGAAAAATCTTGACGACATGTTGGCTGATCGTTGATGGTCTGGTTTCTTAAAGGGAGGTTGAGGTTCCAGATGATATAAAGCTGTCGCAGACCAGAAGGTTTGAAAGTGGTCAGATGCAAAATGGCGTCTCGACAATTTTGATCAGTGCGCAGTGCAATGCCAAGAATTTGCCAAGACCTAGTTAGCACTCTGCACTCTGCTGAACAACAGTCGTGGTAATTAGAGTTAGTCACTGAGGCATATCTCGAAATTCAAACGAGGCAATTCAGAGAGAGTCAGACGTCAAAGGCAAGTCTGCGAGGCACAGCTCAAATTGGGTGTCCCAAGCTACACATTTCACTTTATTGCGACATTCTCTAAACAGCTGTCTGCTCAAAGTATATTCATGCTGGTCGCGCTGAAGCTCCAGCTCCAGCTCCGTTTCCTCTCCTATCAGTCTTGTGGATAGATCTGGGTTAAGTGCAAAGCCCAGCCTGCCTCATGCCATTCCGAGAATGCCGCGCAATGTTTGGACTCACACATGGCAAGCCCCAAATCGCGTGTGACTCTTGAAATGTTAATTTTCCAAAGGGGACTGTGCAAAGCAGCCCGGAGGCTGCACACCTCTCTTTCAGTCCACAGGCTCATCTGCGTCAGAGTGACTCATAACAAATCTTTGAAGCTATGCTGTGTTGCTTCGTGACCGGATCTTGATTGTATCACTGGGAGTTTTGTAAGGCGAAAGTATTTTGGAGCGAGTTCATCAGAGTCGGCAATGTTTCGGCCTCGTGACAGGCAAATCATAGCTGCGACGTGCCCTCTAGGGTATGTTTCAGGCTTGGGTTGGCTCAATCAGCCCCATCCAGGGTAATTGCGATGTTCGCTGTGATCTTTAAAAGCGATATACAAAGCTCAATGCCATTGCGCCTTGTTCATGAAGCTATCACCCATCGCGCCGTCCTCTAGTGTCCGAATGAAATCCCGGTTGCGCTGCCCAGCTCCCGGTCGCCGTCTAGAGCTCCCGGGCGAATCCACGTAGCCGTCAGGGGGAGGAGGATAGTATGCAGGGCTTGGTTGTAACCTGATAGGTGCATTCGGATCCAGATGACTAGCAACGCGTTGAAGGGAAGCAGGAATACCTCCTTGCTGCTGATCCATCGTGGATGCACGCTGACGCCCAGCTCTTGTTGTCGCTTGAGCATAGAGGCTTTGTTGCGCCGCGTAATGTGCTGGCTGCATCTGAGCCTGGCCTTGACCCATCATTCCCATTTGCTGTCCATAGTTGGTGGTATGCGTGGGATAAGGCGGAGGAGCACCTTGCTGAGGTCCAGTATACATATTGTTATACACTGGGGGAGCTTGGACGTGCTGCTGCTGTTGATACTGGCTTATTTGCATTGCGTAAGCAGACTGGGCAGCAGATTGAGCTTGCGCAGCTTGAGCAGCCCTTTGCTTGCTAACGGCCTCTGCTTGCTGCTGTTGTTGCACGCCTGGTGCTGGTGATTTGGCTGAAGATGGTGACTTGAGATTCATAGGTGGTACAAAAGGTTGTGTAAATTTCTGCTGGGTGATAAATGGATGTAACTTCGCTTGTTGAGGTGACCATCTCTCGAGCGGATTGATATTGAGTAGTCCGCGGACGAAATCGATGAACGCTACTCTGTTATTCAATTCTATTCTTGGTCAGTACGCGTCATTCGTCTGATTGAGAAATATACCTCGATCTATTTCAGCTTGTTTCATATTCTTCCTCGGCATGGAGTAACTTCTGATGATGTCTGGTAGAGTGGTTGCCTGGAAATACTTTTTGCTTGGTTGCTCTTTGGCGTTATGTTCTCTGGAATACTGCTCCATGCTCTTCAAACGGTACGATCGCCGTCCAAACTCGTCACTGGTTTTTTCGAAGAACTCTCCAGACTGCTTTCCCATTTCAAGCATCCACATTGGAGGAAGGCCAAGCATTTCGGTTATGCGAGAAACTTGATTATACTCTGATGATCCTGGAAAGAGTGGCAAACCCAAGAAAAGTTCTACAACAATACAGCCGAGAGACCACATATCGATAGCAGAAGAGTAGCTGGTGCGAAGTTAGTAACACGACCCAACTAGGGAGCCAATCAATCACTCACGGAAGACCAAGCAGGACTTCAGGTGACCGATAGAAGCGTGACTGAATGTATGTGTAGACTGTTTGCCTCTCATCGCATGCTGAACCGAAGTCAATGATCTTGATAATAGGGCTTTCGAGACTAGGACAGATCAGCCACTATTTGTCCTCTCTGTAAAGAAAACTCACTTCTTCAGGAGAATGTTCTCAGGCTTCAGGTCACAGTGTATCAAACGGGCCCTATTGAGCAAGGTCAAGCCGTTTAGTAGCTGCTGTGCAAAGACGCGAACAAGAGTTGTGCTGAGGCCCCGGAATTGGTTCTGCTTGATGAGCTCATAGAGATTGACGCTGAGAAGTTCGAATACGAGACAGAGATGTTGTCTGTGGATGAAAGTATCCTTCAGACGCAGGATATGGTGATCATCGTTTTTGTCGAGCTTAGTATTGAGCTGTAAGTGTCAGATGGTATTCGATATACATTGTAGAATGCCTACCAGATCGAGAACCGAGACCTCCATCATGCTCTGGTTGAAATACGCGGTCCGATTCTTGACAACCTTGACCGCAACAACCTCCTGTGTCTTAAGATTCTGGCACTTAACAACTTGTCCGAAAGTGCCCTGGCCAAGGACATCCAATATCAAGTACCGATTCCTAGTCACCATCAGTTTGTGAAAAGCACATGCTGAGAGCAATGCTTACTTGTGCCCAGTTTCTTCACTACCGAGTATGTCGTTTACGTAAAGTATATAGTCGCTGTCATCGTTGTCATAACCGTCGTTTTTGACGCCTTTGCTCGGTTTTGTGAGAACCCTTCGCGGGTTTCGGGACGATTCATACTTGAAAGTCGGGTTGCATATTCGATAGGTCGAGGGCAAGTGTGTTGTCAAAGCTTGTAACGGCTGCGATCGCAAAGGTTAGCACCATGTCGCGAGAGCACCTCGAGAATGACGAACGCTTATAAAGCCGCCCTCTGGGTTTGCTCGACGAAACGGCGGCTGAGAATTGATGCGAGGTTGTAACTCTTGCACAGATTTGATCTTTTGGAATTTCGGAACTAATCCTACTCCGGGCGTCCGACCGAAAGACATAGTTTGCGGCATAGCTGTCATCTGTGATTTGCCATTCCTAGTCCCAGAAAGCTGCTCCATAGGCGAATGGGAATAGTATTGATCCGGGCTCAGCTCTGTGCTTTGCGATTGAGGCACAAATTGAGGGTTGAATCGGGCCGAAGCTAAACAACAGCTGGTGATCAGCTATGTTCCATGATCACAGAGAATGCAACGATTGGTGCTTACTTGGCGACTCTAGATACTGTTGGGGTGAGCCAAAATGGTTCTGCCGCGTCGGAGATTGTCGAGAGCGAGGTGTCTGGCTCTGATATGTGTATCCAGCTTGTGATTGTGAATGGGACTTTGGGCTCGAGGCAAACTGTCCAGCAGCATTGACCATGTTCATAGGAGAGTATCTCTGCGCAGCAGCTGAGCCTTCATGAGCGATAAATTGCGACGAAGAACGGTGGTGAGGCGCTGGCCGTGAAGGATATTTTGTTCTGTTGTAGGGGTCCGCATCTTCCATAGGTACATCGCCCTCACTGTTGTAATTATGAGAGTGGGGCGTGGAGGCGGGCGTGGAGGCGACGGACATGTCGTTTGCTGCTGGAGACATCGCCTGATACTGATCATATCCATAACTGGCTGCATTGAGATGCTGCGCACTGGCTTCACGCCCTGGGTGCATAGAGGCAGTGGGAATACCTTGCCCAAATTGTCCAGAGTGATTCATATTGCCGGTTCCCGAAGACAGATGGATTTTTCGGAGGACGTTCCTCCGTTACGCTTCCCGCTCGGCCACCAGATGTAGTAGCCCTTGGACGACGTTGATCGACAGTTGCACCGCGGAGCACCCAGACAGTTCGCTCGCACGAAATTCGTGAGCTGGCGAAACCTCAAGACTGAAGCAGTCCAAGAGGGCTGCTACAGAACTACCCGATCCACGACATCATCTGCGCTTTCACCAAGCAGGCTCACGACCAGTAGGAAGGACGTAGCCAATTGTCGACCGAATTCGAGGAGGCAGGCACAAATCTAGAGTCGCTGAGAGGTTGTGAAAGCGCGCGACTACTCAGATGCGGTTGCAGGGAGGCAGTACAAAGGGAAGGCGGATGCTGACGTTAGTGATATGGTGCTTGAAGTAGAGAGTGCACAGGATGTGGTGCAGTAACCCGCGATGAAGAGGTGGATGTGTTGTTCTGGAGTCAGCCTCCAACACCAATTACAGTGATGGCCAAACCCTCGCCAAGCCCGGTGGCTTGTGGCGTGTGGCTTGACCTCTTGGGAGATCTCTGTACTCGTCGTACTATATGAATGATGCCTGCAGCATAATCCAGGTCCCAGGATACTGTTACTCCTACCTCATACTCTCGCATGTCGCTGGTCCTCTGCGGGTAGACATTGATCCTGTTATTGGACTCTTGATTGGAAGATTCGTCTCGACTTCCAGAGAACCTTTTCTGCACTACAACATTGCATGTGAGCGGCGACTTAGGGATGGGAAATATTTATTGATGTCGCTATCCACACTGCATCCAAACTTGAAATCCTCTCGCCACCTTGAACCAGTATGAGGTGATGGACCCCCTGGTCACGGAGCATATCAGACGTTGGCGACTCAGGCAGATCAAGGAGACCAACTTGACCTCTTGATCTCGTTCTACTGTCCTGATTAGATCTTCATTAGATCTCCGCTTCTTCATCGGCATCTTTCATACCATCGAGTCCCTAGCAACAAATTCGACTCTACAGCCCTTCGCAAGGTCCGTGATCATGCTAGAGGCCCATTCCAAGCATAACTCAGATAGTCAGATGATCATGGATGGTGATGTGGCCCATACCCTAGTGGATGGAGGTAACCCTGCTGAGACCGTCACATCCGAGCAGAGCAGACCACTCACAGAATCAGATCGACTCAAGGGTCTCCAGGCGGAACTTCGTGATCAGGATGACTTGGAACGAGACATTGGCCGCCAGGCGGACATGCTGTTATTTGAACAAGCCAATGAGCGCGATCAGCAGCGCCTGGAGAAGACGAGCGCAAGTAAACAGAAACTCGAGCAGCAAATTCGAAAGCTTCAAGAACGGGTGACACAGCCCATTGGGACGACCCAGCGGGCGAAGTTGAAGAACGACATCGACCGCTTTCACATACAGCTCGATGAGCTCATTGCAGATCTAGTCGAGATTGAAGACCGCATGGACCAGCGACGTCGTGAAGCTGCGCAAACTTCGGGGAAAGGCACAAGCTCTGGCCAGCTAGCTAATGAGTCACAACGTGATTACTTTATCAGAACTGGGAAGATCACCCCTTTCTCCAGATTCGGGCTTGCTACTCAAGTTCGCTCGACGTCAAATTTGCAAGACGCTCTCCTTGATGCCGAACAGGAGCCTGCGGAAGAAGCGATTGGTCTTCCAGAGGAGACTGTACAATTCATGTCACATAGGAACCTTAGGCAACCAGGATTCACAGAAAGCAAAGCATTGGATGTAAGCTCGGAAGAAGACGACGACTCTGATCGACCGAGGAAGCGGAGGAGGTTGCCAACGCAAGCCAGATCAGCGAGACAGCCTATTTCACCCAACCGTTCCAATGCGTCGGCATCGAGTGAAATTTCTTTTCCGTCTGCTGATGCAGACAGTGATGTTGTCGCCGATGAGGATAACTCAGAATCTATGCCAGATACGAGGGCTCCCGAAAAGCGACGCAGAAAAATGAAAGGAGCAGCTGAAATTGAACCAGAGGAAATTGAGGATCTCCGTGGCGTTGACGACGGCAATGAGGCCGTTTATCTGTCGCGCATGAAGAAGTGGAGTTCAAGCAGACGTGAAGCGCGGCGTCGAGCACATGGGATGCGTCAAGAAGGAGACGAGCCAACGCCTGAGACTGACGAAGCAGATGAGTGGCATAGGCCACACCCAGAAGTGGACGACACGCATCTTGATGGAGGCTATAAGATCCCTGGTGACATATACCCCAGCCTCTTTGATTACCAGAAAACAGGAGTACAGTGGCTGTGGGAATTGTACTCTCAAAAAGTTGGGGGCATCATCGGCGATGAAATGGGACTTGGCAAAACCATTCAAGTCATCGCATTCCTTGCAGGTTTGCACTACAGTGATATGTTAACCAAGCCCATCATTGTCGTATGTCCCGCGACCGTCATGAAGCAGTGGGTCAACGAGTTTCACCGGTGGTGGCCGCCCTTTCGAGTCACCATTCTGCATTCTTCGGGTAGCGGCATGATCAACCTCAACCGCGAAAGTACGCAGGAAGAACGACTTCTGGAGCAGATCTGGGACCCCAGTGCCGGCAAGCTACAACTCACCCCGAGCCAGAAAAGTGCAAAGAAGGTGTTGAACCCTATCTTGCAATATGGTGGTGTTCTGGTAACTACATATTCCGGCCTGCAGACATATGCTCCACTACTGATTCCAATTGACTGGCAATATGCAATACTTGATGAAGGGCACAAGATTCGAAACCCGAATACTGCCATCACGATATACTGCAAGGAACTGCGGACACCTAATCGTGTCATTCTCTCGGGCACCCCAATGCAAAACAATCTTGTGGAACTGTGGTCGCTATTTGATTTTGTCTTTCCGATGCGGTTGGGTACCCTGGTGAATTTCCGTACACAGTTCGAGATACCAATAAGGCAAGGAGGGTATGCGAACGCTTCGAATCTGCAGGTACAGACGGCGCTTAAATGTGCCGAGACGCTGAAAGACGCCATAAGCCCTTATTTGCTCCAGAGATTCAAAATAGATGTGGCAGCAGATTTGCCAAAGAAGAGCGAGCAAGTCCTTTTTTGTCGATTGACGAAGCTCCAACGGACAGCGTACCAAGACTTCTTGAATTCAGAGGAGTTGAGATCGATCCTCAACGGCAAAAGACAAGTCCTCTTTGGCATTGACATTCTTCGCAAGATCTGCAACCACCCAGATCTGCAGGACCATAAGAATCTTGCCGGCAAACCAGGCTATGACTATGGAAATCCCGCTAAGTCTGGGAAGATGCAGGTAGTCGGCTCGCTTCTAGAGCTGTGGAAGGAGAACGGTCACAAGACCCTCCTTTTCGCGCAACATCGTATCATGCTGGATATCTTGGAAAAGTATGTCAGGTCTATGCCAGGCTTCAAATACAGGCGCATGGACGGCAACACCCCCATCCAGCTCCGACAGAGCATGGTTGACGATTTCAACAACGACCCAGACATACATATCTTTCTGCTGACAACCAAGGTCGGTGGACTGGGCATCAATCTCACTGGAGCAGACCGTGTGATAATCTATGATCCTGACTGGAATCCTTCGACAGATCTGCAGGCTCGAGAAAGGGCATGGAGATTGGGTCAGAAAAGAGAGGTCACGATCTACCGTCTGATGACAGCCGGTACCATCGAGGAGAAGATCTACCATCGGCAAATCTTCAAACAGTTCCTCACCAACAAAATCTTGAAAGACCCCAAGCAGAGGCAAACATTTCATCTTAGCGACTTGCATGATCTTTTTACGCTTGCCGACGAGAAAGCTCCAACAGAGACCAGCACGCTCTTCAAAGACGCCGAGGTGAGATACTCGTCTAATGCAGCAGAACTTCCACCCCCAAAAACGCAAGATAGTAAGAAACGCGTCAAAGAGGAGCAGACTGACCAAGGCCTCACGCGTGTGCCCGGTATTCGATCCATGGAGCAATTTGCTGGAGAAGTCAACGAAGAGAAGCAAATTGCTGCTCAAGGCAGTACGAACTCTGAATCCCGGGTCATGGAAGGCATCTTCGCCCGCTCCGGTATCCATTCGGCTGTCGAGCATGATCAGATTATTGGTGGCAAGAAAGTTATCACGGCCGATCCGCAGATGATAGCTCAGGAGGCCAAGAAGGTAGCCGATGAAGCCGCAAAGGAGCTCAGAAAAGCAGGCGAGGTCGCTAGAACCGTTCCCATGGGGACGCCGACATGGACTGGCCAATTTGGTATCAGTGGTAGGCCGCAGGAGGTGAGCGCAGCAAGAGCCTTTGGTACTTCAGGAAGAAATAGGGCTGGACTGTCCAGCTCTAGCTTGTTGGCTGGATTGCAGAGAGGGCAAGGCGCGAGTGCCAGCACCGCCATGAATGGAGGAGACAGCGGCCGTGCGTCGGGAGCGTCCACGCCTGCAGGATCCACGACAGGTGGGTCCAGACCTGGGACATCGACACCCCCACGAGAAAGGGACTTTGCCAAGCTCATACGTGACTACCTAATGGTACATAGAGGCAGTGCGTACACACAGATGTTGATTGACCATTTCAATCGATATTGTACCACGCCTCAGGCCACCATGGAGTTTAAGGAGACGCTGAAGGTGATTGCGACATTGGTTAAAGGCTCGCGAGCAAGGGCAAAGTGGGTCTTGAAGGATGAGTATAGATCCGGTCGGTAGCAGTAGATGCTGGATGATCAATCAGAATGAAGACAGTTTCATGCTCCATTCCCATCCTTTGAGATACAGCATGATACGCTTTTGGTGCCGGCCAGAAGAGTATTTCCCGATTCACATAGTGCTACTGCTGCAATGATCTGCTTGGTCTACCCTTCAATCCGAGCTGTTGACGTAAACACGTCATCAACGCCCAACTGGGAGGAAGAGCATTCTCCTAGCCTGTAAGAGGAGCGGGTTCGTGAGTCTATACCATGATATGGCCAGCTGGCAGTGGGGAATGATGGATTTTATCCGTGATCGGCGAGCAGATTTTGAGGGGACCAATATTCCTCCTCTTCTGCTTGAGCATCGACCCAGACCAACGAGTCCGCAAGCAAGTCTTTCACTACAATTGTGGCTCTTGCTTTCTCCCACTTTAGGTTGATTTGAAGCATAGAAATAGTGACAAAGCCCAAAATCTGTAGCACTTCTAGCACTTTCGACTGATCGATATTCAGCTCCTTCGGAATGGACCGAATGAACTGCTTGCTTCCAATCCTGATGACAACGAAGCCTGATCCCAGCGGTTCGAGAGACCTTACAGCCCTCAAGACGTCGTCCTCGGTGATTTGGAGGCCGCCACCAATAGCCTTGCCCTTCGCCACACTTTGGCAGCATTCTGTCACTCCGAGAAGCCCACCATTCTCTCCCCTGGTTGCTCGACAAAGCTCCACGATCCGCACAGCGACTTCGAAGTAAAAGTCATTGACATCATTGCCCAGTACTCTCGCCCAAAGGCTGTCACCTTTCTTGCCTTTGACGTTGCTGGCTGCTAGAGGATCTACGCCAATGGCATTGCACATACGAGCAAACTCTGCGCGGAAAGTGGGATTGGATTTGATATCCCCAGCATGTTCGAGTGCAAACGTATGAAGCAGAGACTGAAAAACGGAGAGTTGTGTTTGGAGAGAAGCGGCATTGGAAGATTTAAGCTGAGAGCCGTGAGAGGCATAGGACTGAGAGGTCTGATTCTTGTTCGTGAAGGCCCCTAGACCGACACCGCGCCGGCTCGACATGGGGGGAAGAGAGTTTCAAACTGCAAAGTCAGTACACGGTAGAAGCAACTCGCTTAAGCTCAGGGGAAGTACTGTCACTCATGAATGACTCTTGATTGGGGGAGGCAGAAGCAGCACGGCGCGGCATGCCACTGCATGTTGGTTTGGTTGAAAGTTCGGCTTGGCATGGGTTCAATTAGCCTTGGCACAAATCCACATCTAAGCTAAACTGAACCTGTACTAAGCGAGTTTGGCGCACTACCGGTAGCGCCGCACACCAATAATTGAAGCCGCAAATTCTTGCAATTCAAAGAGTAGCATATACGACAGACAACCGACAATTCCTCACTCCGTCCTCCTCTACCTTTCGGCTACCTTCAGGATGGCTCCAACCGCCACGTAAGTTCCTCTTGCTTCGTGCTGATCGCTGTGTGCTCAGATGTGGTCTGCTTTTCTCGCTGGTTGCACCCGCGGCACCAGCTGGACGATTCCCAATCAATCATTGTCAGGACGAACATCCGCAGCCGCCGGACGTTATGACACTTTGTGCATGGGGTGTTGAGAATCGAGATGAAAATCTCCTTCTTGAAATACAATTTCGTTTGACTCCGCTGAAGGCTTAGTTGTCGATGCGCGAGGTAAAAGATGACGAAAACTTCCTGGGCTTGCCTAGGGTCTTGTCAGATGAGACACAAGGACAGAAGTCACTACCAGCTTGCTGCTCTGCTTCTCCCTTCTCACTGATCAAAACTATTCTGTCGAGTTTCGCAAAATCACCCCGAGAATGCGCATCATAGCTGCAGTTCCGACTCGGCGAGTTCCTTTTCACATATGCAGACCATACTGACCCGGCCTCTTCTTGCCGTTTGCAGGAGCGTGGCAACTAAGGACCAAGTTCTTGTCCCCGAAACCTTGTTGAAGAAGCGCAAAGCGCAGGAGAAGTCGCGAGAAAGGAATATTGCCGAGCTTGAGAAGAGAAAGAAGGTGGGTCTATACCAAGCTCTTTAGCGTGGATGAATTCGATGATGATAACACCAAACACGCGACTAGACCCTCGGGTCAGTGTTGTCGCCTTTCTTATACCATCTTTCGGGGCTGAGCGAAGGAGACGAGCTTACAATTTTTCGTGTTGTGTGTCGTGGGCTGTTCCACTAACGCTTCAGTCCTATAGGCCAACAAGGAGAAACGCAGCGTCATCTTCAAGCGAGCAGAGTCATACGTCAAGGAGTACCGTGATGCAGAGAGGGAGAAGATCCGTCTGAACAGGCTGAGCAAGCAGGAGGGATCTTTCTTCGTCGATGCGGAGCCAAAACTGGTCTTTGTCATTCGAATCAAGGGGTGAGTCATTCTGGTATCTGCTACATTAAGACCCGTCTGACGAAAGAGTAGTATCAACAAGATTGCTCCAAAGCCACGCAAGATCCTCCAGCTTTTGCGACTCCTCCAGATCAACAATGGCGTCTTCATCAGACTTACGAAAGCCACCTCCGAAATGCTCACCATTGTCAACCCATACATTGCGTTTGGCTATCCGAATCTGAAGTCAGTTCGCGAGCTCATCTACAAGCGCGGCTATGGAAAGATCGATAAGCAACGTATCCCTCTCACCGACAACCAGCTCATTGAGGACAACCTCGGCAAATTTGGCATTGTCTGTATGGAAGATTTGATCCACGAGATCTACACTGTCGGACCAAACTTCAAGCAAGCCAGTAACTTTCTGTGGCCATTCAAGCTCTCAAACCCAACTGGTGGATTCAGAGCGAGGAAATTCAAGCATTACGTTGAGGGTGGTGATCTGGGCAACCGGGAAGATAACATCAATGCTTTGATCAAGCAAATGAATTGAGGGGATTCTACAAAGGAGCGATGAGTCGTGATATCCAGAGAGGGCGATCGCCACCGTTCTCTGAATGCTAGCCTAAGCCGGTTGTATCCTTGGTAGTCTGGTGGTCGTCTTCGCACGTAAGCAATACGCACAATTGATGACGGGATCCAACCCTCGCATCGCACTCTATGGCTTCTCGTGATAATCCTACTTTCAATGCGGCTCTGTCTTGTATGGCTAACCCTGGGGACTTTGCCAATTATAAGTCAGTAGACCTTGTAATCTCTGAGCTAATAAGCATCAGCCGCGTGTTACGTACAACGTAACACGCATTGAAGTGGATGAAGCTATCCAATGCCAAGCTGCTGATGTCCATTTGGGGACTAAATGGACTTGCGTGCAGGGATTCGCGATACGCAAAGTCGCGTCTCCAAATTCCCTCTCCAATTCCACTCTCGTACCAGCACGCTTTCTTCCATATTCCTACACTACACACATGGGTCTACTAGAACTCCAGTACGCCATTACTGGATATTCAAGAACGTCTGAATATGTCTAAGACAGCAAAGTTTGCTGAGCTCAGAGCTCTGCGAGCTTCGGGCAAGAAGCGTCTCGACAGTTACCAGGTCGAAGACCAGGGCGCCATTTACGATGAGGTCGACGAGGAAGGTTACAAGAAAGTCGTCAGAGGGCGACTAAATGAAGACGATTTCGTTGTAGATGACAAAGGCGAAGGATATGCTGATGACGGTCGCGAAGAATGGCAGACTGAGCGACAATCCTACAGCAGCGAGGAGGAGGCCGACGCACCCTTGAAGGGCAAGGCAGCGAAACGAAAACGCGAGGAAGAGAATGAGAAGAATGAAAAGACCAATCACAAAATCCTGAACTATTTCAACAATGGTCCAGCAATTGCTGCGCCAAAACCAAAAGTGAGCAGACCTGCTAAGAAACCGAATCAATGCTAACGTGACACTATAGGTGCAAGCAACTGCTGAAGATGAAGCATTCATGGCAGGTCTCCTGGAAGAGGTTGACACAAATACCTTACCAGCTCGCTCATACGCCAGAAAAGCGATCAAGTCTGAGACGCTTCGGAAAGTCCGCGTTCTGTCGCCGCCCCTTACCCAGGAACGTCAGCTGAAGAACAAATCGGTACATCTCGTTGATACACCACCAGCACAATCTGCATTCGACGATGATTACGGGCTCGTCAACGCAATGGGAGACGAGGACAACGTCACAATGAGCGACCCATTGCCTTCGTCACCGACCGCCAAAGCAGTCGCAAGGAAGTCACATGCTCAGGTCAAAGAGGAGGAAGAGGACGATGATCTTGTGGAAGTGGCTCAAGCCTTCGGAGACGAATGCGCTGTAAATGCAAACATCAACATGAAAGCTAGTCGACCAGCTCCCAAGATCCAGAATGCTGGGCTGCCTTCTCCAGACAACTCGTCTCCCACCTTGCCACCGGTCGCCGATGTAGATGCGTCAGCGTGGAAGAACATCACTGCCAAGCTCAATATAGTTAGCAGTCCTGCTTCTGATAGCAAAACCTTTGGTAAGCTGCGGCCACAAGATGCCGTCGAAGAAGATGGAAGTCTGCAAATGTTTTGGCTGGACTACACCGAGGTCAATGGCAGCCTCTGTCTCTTTGGCAAAGTTAAGGACAAGACAACAGGCAAGTATGTCAGTGCGTTCGTCAAGGTCGATAATATACTGCGCAACCTATACTTTCTCCCACGAAAGTATAAGCATCGTCAAGGCCGCGAAACCACTGAGGAGGTCGAGATGAATGATGTCTATCAGGAGGTTGATGCCCTAATGTCGAAGCTCAAGATTGGCATGCACAAGATCAAGCCCTGTACGCGGCAGTATGCCTTCGAGCTGCCCAATATTCCCAAAGAAGCAGACTATCTCAAACTACTCTACCCTTACGATAAGCCGGCGCTTCCTCTAGAATCCCAGGGTGAGAGCTTCTCACAAGTTTTCGGCACAAACACAGCTCTTTTTGAACAGTTCGTGCTCTTCAGAAATATCATGGGTCCCTGCTGGCTCAGGATTGAGGACGCGGACTTCACAGCCGTCAACAACGCTTCTTGGTGCAAGTTGGAGTGTGCAGTCACAAAGGCATCACTCATCACACCAATTCCTGATTCGAAGAACCGTGAAGCCCCACGACTCACGCTGATGAGCCTCGCCTTGAGGACGCAACTGAATGTGAAGGAAAATAAGCAAGAGATATTGATGATCAGTGCTAGAGTTTATGAGGACGTGTCTTTGACGGACACGACTCCACCTGAAAAACTGCCCTCGACCACGTTCACTGTGATGAGGCCTTCAGGATCATCATACCCAATGGGATTTGAAGCCGAATGCAAGAAGCAGCGGGGTACCCTAATGCTCGAAAAAAGTGAGCAATTCTTGCTCAGCAGATTTCTCGCCTTGTTTGAGAGGACAGACCCTGATGTTCTCATGGGGTTTCAATTGCAAGACGTCGACTACAGCATCCTGCTTAGTCGTATGCGAGAAAAGAAGACTCCTGGTTGGCATCGGATCGGGAGGATGAAGCGTGGAGACTGGCCCAAGAACTTCAATAGAGGTGGTAGCTCGTTCTTCGCCGAAAGGCATCTTCTTTCCGGGCGGCTGATGTGTGATTTGGCGAACGACATGGGCAAGTCTTTGATGACCAAATGCCAGCAGTGGAGCTTGACAGAGATGTGCCATTTGTACCTTGGTCCGGAATGCAACCGACTGGACCTTGACAACGAAGCCGTGCTCAAGACATGGGCCACCACTCGCGATGGACTTCTCAACTACGTTGGCCACTGCGACGCAGACACATTCTTAGTCGCTGCGTTGGTGCTCAAGCTGCAAATGCTTCCCCTTACCAAGGTTCTGACCAATCTTGCCGGTAATTCGTGGGCCAGGACGCTCAGTGGGACGAGAGCAGAGCGCAACGAATACATTTTGCTTCATGAATTCCACCGAAACAAGTACATATGCCCTGATAAGATACCCGGCAAAGGGAGATCGAAGGTCGAAGAAGAACCTGTAGAAGGTGAAGAAGTAGCTGATACGAAGAAGAAAGACAAGTACAAGGGTGGGCTTGTCTTTGAACCTGAAAAGGGCCTCTACGACAAGTACATCTTGGTCATGGACTTCAACAGCTTGTACCCCAGCATCATCCAGGAGTTCAACATATGCTTCACCACAGTCGATCGATCAGAGACGTCGGAAAACGAGAATGAGGAGAAGATCCCGGAGGTCCCAACCAGCCAAGCACCAGGCGTCCTTCCGAAGCTCATTGCAACGCTGGTCAATCGACGTCGCGAGGTCAAGAAACTCATGAAGGATAAGCATGCCAGTGCTGAGCAGCTGGCTCTGTGGGACACCAAACAGATGGCCTTGAAGTTGACTGCCAATTCCATGTATGGCTGTTTGGGATATACACAATCCCGATTTTATGCTCGCCCACTGGCCATGCTCACAACCTTCAAGGGTCGAGAGATTCTGCAAAGCACCAAACAGTTGGCAGAAGACAGCCAGCTGCAGGTTATCTATGGTGATACAGACTCTGTCATGATCAACACCAACGTCAATAATATTGCCGAAGCTTTGAAGCTAGGCAACGAGTTCAAACGATGCGTCAACGCTCAATACGGGCTTCTGGAAATTGACGTCGACAACATCTTCCGACGTCTCTTGCTGCACGCAAAGAAGAAGTATGCTGCGATCAACATGGTTGAAGTGGATGGCAAGTTTGTGGACAAGCTCGAGGTGAAAGGTCTCGATATGAAGAGGCGGGAGTACTGTGCTCTGTCGAAAGAAGTGTCACAGAGACTGCTCAATGAGATTCTGTCTGGGGATGATCCTGAAATCGTTCTTGAGAAGATCCATGAGTATCTGCGAGAGATGTCAGGAAAGATGAGAGAAGGCGTCGTGGCTCCTCAGAAGTACATCATTTACACTGTAAGTTGGTTTCGCTTTCAGAACTTCTGCAATGCTGACCATCTCGCAGAAACTCGGCAAGAATCCAAAAGAATATCCGAATGCTGACTCCATGCCTCAAGTGCAAGTCGCTTTGCGCGAGATAACGCGAGGCAAAACCGTCAGAGTAAACGATGTCATGTCATATATTGTCACCAACGGCGATGAGCAGACCAAGGGTCTTCCCGCTCCCAAAAGATCGTATACTCCTCAAGACGTCCTCAAAGCAGATTCAGGACTGCAGCCAGACATCGAATACTACTTGCTGAAGCAGATCTTCCCTCCAATCGAGCGGCTGTGCGCACCTATCCCAGGCACTGACTCAGTCCGACTGGCCGAATGTCTGGGTCTCGACACCAGAAAGTACCAAATCAACACCTCAGGCAGCAACAACCAACAAAACGCCGAGATCTTCCCCCTCGAGTCCCAGATCCCAGATAGTGTGCGTTTTCAGGACGCCGCACGCCTCACTCTGCGCTGCAATTTCTGTTACGTAAGCACCATCTTCGAAGGCCTCTGCGCCTCCATAGCCATGTGCTCACCCACTGGACTCATCTGCACGAATTCGGAATGCCAGAAACCCTTCCACTCCGTCTCCATCATCGCCCAAGTCGAAAACCAAATCAGAGCCCAAACATCCCAGTACTACGAAGGCTGGCTCATCTGCGATGACCCCTCCTGCGGCAACAGGACACGCCAGATCTCCGTATACGGTCACCGCTGTCTGGGTCAGAGGGGCCGAGCGGAGGGATGTCTAGGCCGGATGAGCTACGAGTACTCTGAGAAGAGGCAGTATAATCAATTGCTCTATTTGGCCGGGTTGTGGGATGTGGACAAAGCGAAGGAAAGGGTGAGGCCGTCCAAGGAGTTTGACGAGGTTAGAGAGAGGGTGGTGGTGCTGGCGGAAAGTAATCGGGTGTTGTTTGGAGTAGTGAGGGAGGTGGTGGAGGGGTATCTCAGGAAGTGTGGGAGGCAGTGGGTTGATATGGAGGGCTTGTTTGGGTTCGCTGCCAGATGAGTATGTTGAGGGAGTTGGTTAGAAGTGTTTTTGAGCACTAAGACATCTTCGGCGTGCATTCGCATTGGACATGATGCGAATACAAAACAGTAGGCAACCTTACATTCTCTCTAGGATGGAATATGGAATCTTGAGCCTCCGTATCATTTTCAGTCTATCACCTGCACGAATGTCAAAACGAACGTCAATCTGACTTCCCTCAATGATTACTGGAAGGCCGACTTTCTGAAGTAGGGAGCACGACAAATAAAGTCACTAGTTCTACAGCTCTGACGGTCTAGTACCAAGCTCACCTCAATCGGGAATGCTCTTGAATGAACCAGTCCGACTGCTACGGATTGCCGATTTGAGTAGGTAACGAGGCGCCCATCGGAGACGACGAAGCTTCCAAGGAAAAGCATCGACGACGGGAACAGCAATCGAAGGAGAACAGAGAAGAACGAAAAGGGAGGAGAGGGACCATACTGCAACATTGTTGAAGCAGGAACATATTTTTATTTTGAATAATCATAAAAACCCTTCCCAGACTTCTTCCCCAACCATCCTGCATCTACCATCTGTCTCAACAGTACCGCCGGTCGGTACTTGCTGTCTCCCAACCCATGGTGCAAGGTTTCCATAATCGCCAAACACGTATCCAGTCCAATGAAATCTGCCAATTGCAGCGGTCCCATCGGCACATTCGTCCCGTTCTTCATAATGTTATCAATATCCTCCTTTTGTCCAATCCCGGTCTCTAGACATATTATCGCCTCATTGATGTAGGGCATCAATATTCGATTGGCCAGAAAGCCGGGAGAATCTGCCGACACCGATGGCACCTTGCCCATTCGTTTGCAGAAATCCAAAGTAGCGTCAACTGTCGATTGAGAGGTTTGCAGGCCGGAGATTATCTCAACGCCCTTTTGCACGGGGACGGGATTCATGAAGTGTGTACTTATGACACGAGATGAAGCAGAGGTGTTTGTTGGGTCTTTCGTCGTAGCGGCTGCTATTCTTGTGATGGAGATAGAAGAGGTGTTGGTCGCGAGTATGGCATTGGAGGGGCAGATCTCGGCGAGTTTGGCGAATATCGATTTCTTCAAGTCGGGTATCTCAGGCACAGCTTCGATGACAAAGTCGACGTCCGAGAGGTCCTCCATCTTCGTCGTGGGATGCAGTCGGGATTTCGTTTCTTTGGCCACGTCCTGTGTGATTCTTGATTTCGAAACATCTTTTTCGAGGAGCTTGTCCGCGAATTCCATGGCTTTGTCGAGCGAGGCTTGGGAGTTGTCGACCAGGGTGACTGGTACTCCCGCTTTCTGTGCAGCGACGATAGCAATACCGAGGCCCTGGAGTCATCAGTATCTTAAACCAAATCGAGACCAGCAGCGGTGTCGAACCATCTGTCCTGCGCCAATCACTCCTAGCTTCTTCACCTCCAAAGCCATTGTTCGGGGCGATGAGGAGAATTGGCGCGTCAAGGCGGACAACCTCGCGGCCGAGGCCTTTCTTCTTGCGGTAGACAAAAGCATTCTGATGTGTTCACGTCAATGCCTGTTGCTGGGTGTTCCTTTGATAGTATGAGCAAAAGAAAATGGCCCATGGGAGAAGATGACCGCTGGAGCTTGCGGCAATAAGCCTCGGCTCTGCTTGTGACGGAACCATTCCGCACCCTGTCGCGTCAACGCGTCTCTCGCGAGTTAGTTACCACTTTAGATATCCAGGATGCCAGGCAGCCTCACCCGATAGACAGGTTGCTTCCTGACTACCGGAAACATGTCTGATCAGGAGCAGGGATCTGGGGCTCATACTCCCTTTGATAGAGCACAGACGGTGGACCCGGAAGTTCGCGCCCACGTCTACAGTCTCGTCACCGCTGTAAGTATTGGTAACAACATTTGAACGAGCTCCGACTGATACCAACAGCTTGGAGGCACTGGAGCGGATGAGACTGGAGGCTATGTGCTGGGCGATGATGCTTTGGCATGCCTGCGCGATCTCAAACGCTGGCTGAAACTCTACGATGAAAAGAACAACCGCCTTGACGTTGCGCGATGCCTTGCAGAAGCGAATCTCGTGAATGGCGACATCACACCTATACTCGCAGCTTGGACGGAGGATGCAAACAACAATCGATCGAAAGCAAGGCTCGCGCTGGCATGCTTAGAGCTACTCGTTCCACTGACATGGCCTCTTGAGCACGCCGGAGGAATGACTGTAAATCATCATCGGCACACACCATACATACAACAAGCACATGTGCGCTATAAGGCCGGAATGCTGGGCTATGATAGGGTGAACATACTCCGGACGATTGTACGGATTGGTCTACCCTCAATCGCTACGTCGAAGGATGACCGGACTTCGAGAGATGAAGGCATCATCAAGTTGATGCTTTACTTTTTCAGAAACATCTCGGTTATTTCACCAATGCCGAATCTGCCAAATGAAGGGCTTGACAATGAAGTTTCAAGATCTGCCACCATCGAAGCATTCCGGCAGCAGGACGTCTTCGCACTGCTCCTCACCATGTGTTCCAATATGGGAGAAGACTTCAACCTGCAAGATGTGATAATTCTGGAGACTATCTTCAACCTGATCAAAGGTGTTGATGTAGAGAAGCTGTTCATGAACGAGGAACAGCGAAAGACTCGGAAAACAACGGAATTGAAGGACGTCTTGGGGAAGGAGAGGGGAATGCATCGTGACTATGCCAAAGTCGCGCCGACCCGCCACGGCAGATTTGGTACGATGATATGGGTGAAACAAGACGATGAGAGAGTCGCTGCAGTATCTGGGCAGGACAATCTAAAAGACGGTCGAAGTTCTTTACTCAAGATGGATAAGTCGAAGAAGTGGAGCAAACCACAACAACGAAGAAGAGATCTTGACCACTCCATATACGATTTTGATCGCTCTGTGCGATTGAACGTAGTCGCAAGCGAGCTTCTGCGAAACTTCGTTGAAGAGTTCCTGGATTCTGGCTTCAACCCTCTTTTCACACATATCCGCAGAGCCATAGAGCGCGAAGCAGACAGAGTACTAGACATCAACTATCGCCAATTCTTCTACACTGTCTCATGGTTTCTGCAAGCCGAGAGATGCCGTCGAGCACGGCAAGAGAAGGATCGCAAGAATCAGAAGGTTCAAACCGAATTCGAAGCAGAAAGTTATGGCCTAGTTGCCGGCGCTCTGAACCAAGAGACATTTATCACCCTTAATCGGTATATGCAGACGAGCTTCGACAACAAAGAATGGCAGGATCTAAACGCGATCATGAGGTGCTTCACGCAGATCCTGTTGACAGTCCAAGAGATGGCGCAGTCCTCTTTGAATGATGACCAAGAAATTGCAGACAATATCCAGAACCGGATATTCTACGAAGAGACAACCCACGACCGCATTGTCAGCATCCTCAAAGCATACAAAGACCAGGGCTTTGGCTATCTCGACGCTTGTACAGAGCTCTCACACGTCTTCTTGCGCATGCTAGAGCGATACTCGAAAGAAAATACCGACCTTCAAATACGATCTCGAAGAAGAGCGCGCCGCAAGAAGAAAGAAGAGCAGAAGAGCGAGAACCGAGAAAACGAAGACGGCAAAGACGGCGACGATGGCGACGACGACGCCCGGTCCGAGAACGAAGACCTAGCAGAAGCAGCTCAAGTCTCGCGCGAGAGAAAATTTGACTTCACCCGCTTCGCTGCCAAATTCACCTCCCAAAGCTCCGTCAACACATTCATAGCATTCCTAACCTTCTATCGGGACCTGTCAATCGACCAGCTTAAGCGAGCTCACCGGTTCTTCTATCGCATCGCATTCAAACAAGAGCTTGCCGTGCTGCTCTATCGCGTCGACGTAGTTGCGCTGTTCTACAAGCTGATCAAAGGCCCTGAAGGACTAGATCCGTCACATGCGATGTACAAGGAGTGGGATGAGCTGGTCCGACAAGTCCTGAAGAGGACGTTTAAGAAGCTGGAGCAGCGACCGGAACTCATTGTCGAGATGCTGTTCAGCAAGATTCGGGCGACGCTCTACTATCTTGAGTACGGTCATGAGAAACAGACTATCAGCTCAATGAGGGTGCCGGTACAGCTGGAGGTGAAGCCGGCTCCTGGCAGAGATGTCAATAAGCAGATTGGAATTGTGGTGGCGGCATTGGTGAAGGAAGACAAGAAGATGTTCGTGCAGTGGGTGCTGGAAACGATTGCGCAGGCTGCTGATGAGCGGAGAGCTTGGGCGGGAGAGGCCATAGCCAGGAAAGAAATTTCTAGCGCTTCAAAAGATACTCAAGGAGAGACGTCTGCGGCGGAGAAGGAGACAGACAAGGCAGAACCAAAGACACCTTTCATTCGTATGTACCAGCTTTCTGAATCATGCCGCAGCAGATACTGACCGCAATCTTAGTCGTCCGACCTTCAAGCGACGAGATTCGCACCGCCACCTTCAAGAATGCAAAGTTACAACTGCTGATGAAGCTTTCCGGATTCGAAAGACTAGGTGTAGAGGATAAGCCCGACACAACATGGATCATACCTTCGGCACTTACCTCTGCTCATCTCGTAGAACTCCAAACGACCTTCGACAACTACCTCGAAACAACCTGGACAGACTCAAGCGGCGGCGATCCAGAAGACCTCCTCCGCCGTATCAAGACAACGACAGCGTACGCCGAAGACGATGAACCCCGCCGCGATGGCTTCATAGACGACTCGGAAGGCTCCGACGATCTGCAAGATTTCATGTTCCCAGATAACGTGCGCTCCAAATCAGATGCACTGGACCAGCTGAGAAAGAGACACAAGAAGCGGAAGCTCATCAAAAAAAGCGACGCCGAGCCACTCGCAGATGAGGTGCTGGATGAGCGGAGAAAGGCAAGAGAGCGGGCTGCGCTGGATAGGAGGAGGAAGATCAAGAGTGAGCTATATGTTCGGGATAGTGATGAGGAGATGGATGAAGATGAGAATCGGGCTTTTTTTGCGAGAGAGGAGGAGAATCGGACGAAGCAGGCACAAAGGATTTTAGCGGTTTTAAGTGTTGGCAGAACGGAGGAGACTTCGGCGAAGAAGAGGAAGTCGGAGAGAGATGATGGGGCGAAGGACAAGCGGAGGAGGCAGAGTGAAAGCGAGGATGAAAGGATGGATGAAGACGAGAATGAGGTGGAGATGGAGATGCTGGGAGAAGAAGAGTCAGGTTCCTCTCCACAACAGCGCGCTGCAACGTCGAACGACGAGCTTGAGATTGAGGACACTCCTCTATCTTCGCAGAGTCAGGTTTCCCATGCGGACTTCGGCAAGGAGGCTGTTTTGCAAGAGATTCCACAGCCAAGACACAATTCTTTTACCGCTTCAAAGGGACAAAGAGCGGATGACAGCGATGACGAGCTACCGGTGTTGGCCTCTCAGAGGCGCCGAGTTCGAGCCGGTTTCATTCTTGATGACAGTGATGAGGACTAGAAATTATACTTTGATTGCATTAATACGACATAGCGAAGGTGCTTCCTTTAGGGTTTCATCTTTGCTCTCTCACTCCATCACGATAACATTAGCTTCCCCCTACTAAGACCCATTCCTCGTCGATGGCGTCCAACTCCTCTTCATTAGCAGCGTTCCCAACTCCTGGCAACGCCGTAATCGGTTGCAACTCGGCCCAGAGCCTTTCTAAAGCTGGCATCGTGGCTGCAAACTTCATTGCACGATCTGCGGTAGCATGAGTATCGAGACGCTCCCACTTGATGTATAGCTGGCCTCGTCCAACTTCTCCACTGTGGAGGGCTCTGCTCAGGGCCAAATTCCGAGAAAGAGAGCCCTTAGTATGTCGAAGCCATTCTTCGTGCTCGGTGACCGACTTCAATGCTTTTTCCAGCTCTGCCTGGACTCTTTCGGAGACGGTGAGGCGCCCACACTCCCCTTGAAGCTTACCAATTGCGACCTGTTTGGCAACAAGGATTCGCCTGAGATTTTCGGTTTGAGATAGCCCTCCTTGAAAACAGGAGATGGTTCTCTCTATTTGCTCGACGTCTTTCATCGGATAAATCTTCTCGGGGTCCTCCAGCCATTCACTCTGCGTACTTTGCCCTAGTATATTGGTCATTAACAGAGGCTGGAAAGTCAATAGGTGGATGGTACCTGAACCCATGGCTTCGTCAACCACACAAGCTGTGCTTCCAAATCCAGACGAGCGGCTGACAGAAATACTGATGTACCAGGTATATGTCAATCAGCTCTAACTGAGGTGAAGTATCGGTCTTTGCGGGGCTAGGATTCTGCCTGCGGTCAACCACTGGCTTCCTCTAGAGCACATCGCAACATTGGAGTAACCTTACTTCAACAGGCTCTTGACCCTAATCTCAGCGAAGAGGGAGAGCAGCGAACAACGCAGTGAACGAACGCAATGTCTCCAACATACAATTGAATCGCGTATGGACAGTTTCCGTTGCTGCTGGGGAGATGAAGCGCCCCTTCCTCATCTTGCCAGTGTCATGTATTTTCGATCACCACCCAAGTCTCGTCCGTCTTCTTCCTTTCGAGAATCCATGAACGCACCCACGCCTCGCAGAATGGCCGCAGTGGGCGGCTTGACACCCAACAAGGGTCACAGTCGACGATGCTCATCAATCCCACGTCCTACCTCGAAGCTGACGCCTGTTCGAACAACTCCTCCACCTGCTGCTGGAACGACGGTAGATGGGGGCAAGGCGGCCGTTACCGATACACCCCAGACCATGGTGAAGCCTCGGACCTATTCTCGAACTAGGAGGACCTCATTTTTCTCTAATCAGAACGATCCTCCGAGCTCTTTCAAGACCTTTCGTGCTCAGCCGCCACGCTTAAGCCTGCCTGTAACCACCTCCCAACACATGGGCGGGTCAAGTGACCTTTCGGGCACCCGTCAACAGTTGCCATTGAGTCACTATTCCCGCCAGTCTCTTGCTAGCCTTGATGCCATCATCTCATCTGTTACAGCCAGAGAAGAGAACAACACAAACACTTCGCTCCCACTGCCCAGCCATCGGACCAAATCAAACACTTCGTCTTCTTTTGCCAAGGTAACATCACCAGCGATTGCCCAAAGACAATTAATGGGGCCTTTGGGACCGCCCATGCCACGAAGTCAGACTATGCGCAATCTCACTTGTTTTGGTGGTGCGGTAGGAAATACGCCTTCACCGTCGAAGAGCACATCCCGTACAATTAGCACCGTTAGCCACAGAAGCAAAGTCGACGTCATGGATGCTCTTGCTGAGAGCAGAATGACTGAGACTGAAATCGAATTTTTCAACCAGGTCGCAAAGGAAGTCGAAGCCAACAGGCAAAGATTGAAGGGTCCAAATAGAGCCACGAGAGTGACTTCCAACAACGCTGGCATGGGTTTGGCGTCTTCCACGACGCTGACCTCCTTCACAAGGTCAAATGGCTCATCCGAGCACCGCCCCGATGTGTATGACGATATGATGATCGGCGATAGCAGCAGAAAGCTCCCTTTCAAGGGCGCGAAGCTCAAGATTATCTCTCGTTGGAGTCCTTCAATCTCGCCTCTGGTTTTGACCCCGGACTCCGGAGTGAGCATGGGATCTAAGAGCGATGAAGGCTGGGAGATCAATGTCAAGCTCGTAAGTTCACCACTGCAAACCTACGGTGCAAGACGCTGAGCCATCATTTTCTGACACCCTCTGAAGGTCTACTTCCTTGAACCAGTCCAGTACTGGCGCGGACGTTTCTCAACCCTCTCTGATCGTCTGAGAAGCGAGGACTATTCGATCGACTCTTGTAATTTTGCGGAAACTGCAACTTCAACGTGGATTAAACGACCTTTGACCCCAAATATCGACAAAGGTGACTCCTTTGAAATCGACGAAGTCCGGCGTAGCCTGCTGGCTCTCAAAGAGCTCCGCTCTTGCTGTCGCACAGCAGATGCCCTTAGATCATTTGACGTCTTCGCGCAGGAGATTGACGCGAAATATGAGCAAGAATCCGCCGCCACACAGCAAAGTCAATTTTGCACACACTCAGCAGAGACCAAAGCAAGACTCATAGCAACAGGGTTTCGTCCAAAGGTGCTAGGACTGGATAAAAATATCGCTGCGGCCACCATGAAGGTGATTAATACCGAGCTGAAGCTGAAGCCATCGATGACAAGGTCAAAGACGATGGGTGATGTGGCACAAATCACAAAGGCAGTCACAGATGGCAAGTCTGAAAAGGATGCAAAGGTTGGCTGGAGAAGGCCATCTTATCTGAAGGCACAAGAAGAGGTGCTGGCGAGTGAGGTGGCATTGGGCGCTGAAAGACGAGCGAGAGCTGTGGCAGCTGCGCAGAGGAATGCGAGGAGGAGCGGCATTGGCGTTGGTGCCGCCACTGGCACGAGGATTTTAGCACAGGATAGAGTGGTGCTATCGGGCATGAAGCCTCCGGCTCGACACAGTCTGCCACGAAAAAGCAGTGGAACGAGCGCTGGCATGGGTACGAATGCCGAGATGTTGAAGAGGGTGTTCTCGGACAGCGTGAGGAGCGTTAGGAGGATGGGCAGGAGCTTTACCGGGATGAGTGGATCGGGTGATGTTTGAGATATGGTGGTTTTTTGACGTGGCGATGATGTTGCTATTTCGTTTGCTGGACCTCGACTGGAGTCAATCGCTGAGCATGGAGGGGTATTGATTGTGGGAAAAGATTCGCGTCTGCTGGTCTCCGAAAGAAGATGGATTTATTGTTAGGTGCTCAACTGCAACAAGCAAGATGGTGAGGACGTGTGAAGAGACTGGGGATAATGTCAATTCACCAACTTGGCCTCGAATTTCGGCAGCAAAGATGCATCCCGTTGTGAAAGCCTTCCAAAAACGGATCTCTTTTGCTAGAATTCAATCGCCTTCTGTCATTCAGATCCTGCAGACCCCTCTTCATCCTTGGGCCTTTATCCAGAGCTTTTCTTTGTCAGCCAGGCTCCACGAGGCAGTGACACCTTGATAACGATGATCTGTTCGAGATTCAGTTTTGCTGGCCACATCTCGTAAAATCGTGTCTGCGTCCAATGGACAGGCCTTCTTGAAAATGCTGATAACCACCCCAATTTTCCCAGACCCGGTTGATCAATCCCTCACCCGCCCCCACCCTCCCGACTGTTCTTCATAAACCTCCTCAGACTATCAATCTGATTTACAAAGAACATCCTCTTCCGATCACTCCGCCACACCAACACCCCAATCTGATCCGCAAACTCCCAGTACCGCTCATACTCCGCCTGCGTCCCAAATGCCTTCATCAGATACCCCGGCGTCGTCGTCATGCGATCCTTCTCAATCTGCCACAGGTGGATCTGATCCAGCACAGTGGCGGGGATGACGGACGACGCTTGCGCGGCTTTTGCGGGGTCGCTGGCAGATGCGGCGGCTTGGGCGGCGTGACGTCGCATCTGTGGGTGCGCGTGAGAGGTTAGGTAGCTGATGATTTGGTCGGCGGTTATGCCGGCTTGGACGGCGCGTTGGACGGAGGATTTGGTCACTTTTGCGGTGATGAGGTTGGGGTGGCGGGAGCGGAGGTTGGTGAAGAGGGCTAGGAGGGAGGTTTGCAGTGGTGAGGAGGTGTAGGCGTAGATGCGGAAGTTGGTTTCGATTATGATGAAGCCTTGGGATTGGGAGGTAGAGGAGGTAGTCAGGGAGGAGGAGAGATTGGCTGAGGTTGAGGCGTCGGAGTCGGAGGTTAGGGTTGTGGCAAGGCGGGTTGGGTAGAAGTCCGGAGATTCTGGAGAGGATTGGTATATGATGCCGAGGTCGGAGAGGTCGGAGAGGATGCGGAGTTGGTCGGCGGCGAGATGGGATTTTGTGTATGCTTGGCCGAGCTCGAGGGAGGAGATGAGAAAGAGGAAGGATAGTACGGCGACTTTCGTCATCTCAAAGTCTTCTGCATGGTCGACGTAGAGGAATAGAAGCGACCAGACTTGGGTATTGATATCTTGAAGGACAAACGCGAAGCCATCCTTGGTGATTTTGGCGGAGTGGCCCAGGCGAGAGGAACCAGTGAGCTCGATGAGGTGGCCGGCTTTGAGAAGTTCTTTCACTCCAGGAGAGGGGTCGACGTTGGTGTTTGTTGCTTCTAGCGGCATTGCGGAATTGCCCACCATATATCCGAGAATACCTTCCCATTGATTTCGAGCAAAGGCGTCGAGGTCATCAATGGCGATCCAAGGACCAGAGGGAGGAAATGCAACCTCGCCAAATGATTTAGTGTCATCAGCGCCCGTTAGAGCTTGTCGTAATGATCGAGCGAAGTTCTCAGTAAGGGTGTAGCCTCTGGCGGTGCTCACAGCCGTGATGTGGTACCTCTGCAGCAGGTCAAGGGCGTGCTCCTTTTCACTTGTCCTGATATCAGCATGTTGCGCACCTCTGGATCTTTTGCAGCAGACCTTCTGCTGCCTGGTTTGACCCAGACATCTAGGTCCCGCGCAGGCAGAGGGGCATTCAGATACAAGAGAGCCATGACGAGAGTTTTGGCTGGCTCGATGTCAAATCCAGGGCCAGAATCATAGTCCTTCCGACCTACCGAGGCTTGAAAGTCGTTTGCGGAATATGGCTAGGGCCGCGGAGGGATTTTTGTACAAGCGATAGAATTCTGTTCCCTGGAGTCTTTCCAGGTACTCCCAGGAGTGAACATCGGAGTCCGCCATGATGGCCGTGGTATTGGTCATTGAGGGACGACGAGCGCCCACGTGCGTAAATGCTATCTGTCGATCATGGTGGATCTGATTCATGAGGGTCAGACAGCATACTGGTACTGTAGGTTCAGGTATTGAGTTTTTGATGAATGAGTGTATGAAGGAAGAAGCTATCTACGAAGGAAATAGGCCTGTGCTGAGTAAGCCGCCAAGGAGGACCTACAACAGTTTTCGACGTCCAAGCGTCGAAAAATCGGGGAAACTCCGGGAGTGAAATTCAACTCTCGACTCTTGCAATGGTTACGATCAAGACAAGTCTAAGTCGAATCTGTCACCATCTTGACGCTCTTCTGAGAGACACGCCCTTTTTGTTTCTTCGGAAGACTGTGGCTCCAGGGTCTTCAAAGATCTCGGCCAGCTTGCTCGGCAGCATGACTGCCTTGAAGTTTGTTCGATCGGTGAGCAATACGCTCAGTTGGAAGAGACTCAGACTGATCTTATGACATTCAGGTCTGGGAATCATTCCGAGCGAACTCTGGCCTGGAACCCAGGTCAGTGTGAGTTTGGTGCACTGATCACAGAGGCTGACAAGTATCGCAAAATCAGATTACTGGATGGGGTAAGTCATAATCCCAGCACTTTGCTGCTGAGATATCGTTGCGCTTTGCATCTGCCCTCAGATGCATGAGGCTTGTGTATGGATCAAGTTAACGATAGTCTCAAGTTCCGTGTCACTGCCGCTTCACCAGGCAAGGTCCACTTCGAGCTTCCAATCCAAAAAGAGCACACAAACCGTCTAGGCATACTCCATGGTGGCACAATTGCCTCAATGGTGGATTTAGGCGGCTCCCTAGCTCTTGCGTCAAGAGGCTTGTTTTCCACAGGTGTATCTACAGACCTGAACGTGACTTACCTCAACTCTGGGGGCAGGACTGGAGATTTGATCAGAGGAGAGGTCGTCTGTGACAAGTGTACGTCAGGATGCCAAACCTCAATCCACGTGCGCCCCTGCCGAATGACTTACCAAGACCAGTTGGCAAGACCCTAGCTTTTACATCGATCAAATTCCTCAACAAGGACGATCAGATCGTTGCGAGGGGAAGCCATACCAAATATGTGGCTGTTGCACAGAAGGATCCCCAGAATATCGTCGATGAGCTGAACCTGGAAGAATGGAAGTCAAAGGTAGTGTAGATTTGGTCTGAGGTCTGTAAAACAAGCCGTAGCCTTCATGAATGTGTAGCTTTGAGCAATCCTGCGCGCCTTGCTCTTACGCTGCTTGCTTCTCTCCTTGGCACGACGATCCCGCTCCTTTCTGTACGATTCGCAACTCGTCGCCAGTGACAAGTCTTTGTCAAAGCAGTAAACCTCAAAGCTATCTTCGAAGCATTTGACCAAGAAAGTATCGTCGCTAAAACAGTTCACCGGCTTCCGAGGCCGGTAGCGCTCCTCATGATCAGGTTCGCCCCAAATTGCCATGATGATGCTGTCGATTTCTGCTCCCGTATAAGTCAAAGTCTGCGCGTCCTGCCAAGAGTAGAACGCACCCAGATCAAAACAGAAACCAACACCGCCTTGTGTCTTTGGCAGTGAACCCTCTTTATAGGCTATGGAGATCACATCCTGCAAATGTATGGTGCATCCATGGAGTCGGAGATATTTCACCTTGTCCTTTGAATCAATATCCGGAATAGGGAGTTGGCTGCGTCGAGACGAGCATGTCAAAGCGCGTGTGGTAGCATTATACTCAACATTGGCATTCGTCATTTTCTGTTTTGTACAAGAAAACCTGTAGTGCGCGAAAGCGATAGAATCGTCACTTGTATCCGAGAGCAAAAACTTCGAAAACTCGTTTCTTAATTTGTAGGTGTTGAATGGATGGTTGGGAGGAGAAATACTCTGTGATGAAACCAGAGTCCCTTGAGAGTTGTAATGCTTCGTTGTAATACACCTAGAGGTTCTCAAGGAGCTGACGCCGGAGATCAGAATGGTGTCGTCAGCATGTCGAACCGCGGTAAAATCCTGGTACGATTGTTGGCTGCAAAAATGCTTTGACGTTCTCGATCTCGAATCCCACACGGAAAGTGGCGTCAAGTCTTCAGGCAATGTGCTCCATTTGACTATCTTGTCTCGTCTAATCGCGACGTTGTCATAATCTGCCGTTGGCAGACGCAACCTGTGAGTTCGGTCTCCGGGCAGCTCGTGAACGAGCAGCAGCCTAAGTAGCTAGTCAACTACTAACCTTCTGTAAACTTGGAGAATCAGGATGATCATACCCGTCAAGAACACAGGAGAAGAGGGAGTCCGACAGAGCCGTGGCACGCACTGGCCCAACGGATGGTGACCTAACGGTGTTGAGCAGTATTGATAGGCCGTCCCCAGTATCGAAGGGGATGATCTATATGGCTTCTGCTGCGACTGAAGCACCCCGATGTTGCACATAGGCAAGCTTGCCATTGTAGTATGTGACCTTGCGCAATTCGTCTCTTTCCGGCAGGGGCAATGGGTATACGACCTTGGACTAGGGTCTGCCGTGGACGAGCGAGTGTTTTCTGCAAGCTCTTTGTGACAGGAAGGACTTCCAAGTCACATTGTTGGAAAGTTGTTGCTGAGAGGTGAAGCCGCTCTGGAAGCAGACTTTTCGACAGAGCTCCTCGGACCTCAAAAGTTCTTGCCATCGTCTACAGACCCGTCTTGAGGAAATGATGTCGACATCCCTAAGATAGCCTGCTATGTGATGGACGACTTCCACCGGAAGGTTCCCAAGCACATCATAGAATGAATCTGCGAGCAGCTAGTCTCCTTTGCAAGTCTTTCCATTCCCAGGGAGTGAGTCGCTTCAACACATCATTCAAGAACTTGTGTCTCGCAGCCGGCTCCGCGTCTTCGAAGCTTTGCGACGGGATATCATGTAGAGCAGGAGGCATTGGTACTGCGTCTCCTGGGCTGTACCCCCAAGTTCCGTATCAGGCTTTCCTATCTGTAGCATTGTGCTTTGGGTCCTTCGCTACAGTTGCCAAGATGTAGGTCATTGTACTTCTAGGCAGATGTTAGGGTTGCCTAATAAATACGAGTAGTGACTTACTTCAAATGGAGACGGAGTATATAAAGTCAAATGCCAAGTCTCTGCCTCAGCCACTTCGTTCTGACTTCTGACTGGTAGTAGCAAGCGCAATTCAGGAACACTCTTCTCCTTGTAGAACCTTGATCTGTCTTTTGCTGCATACTGGTGAACAGTGTATCAAATAGACAGCCTTATGATCCCACTAGGTCCTGCAAAGCTCTCTGAACCTCTGGTGGCATGCCAAAAGCCACCAAATCTGGCGCGCGGGAATCTCAATTCCTTCCTTCCAGCACCTTAATTATAGACAATGGAGGTTATTCAATCAAAGCAGGCTTCGCTCCGAGCTGGCCTTCCCTGGACACCGATACGCTCAAACGGTCTCACACAATACCCAACTCCCTCGCTCGTACAAGAGATAGACGCACTTACGTTGCATCGCAGCAAGACAACATATCCCAATGGAGCGAAGCCACTTTCCGAAGACCTGTGGAACGTGGTCAACTTGTGAATTGGGAGGCGGAGAAAGAGATCTGGGATCATAGCTTCTTCGACGAGATGACTGCGCACAAAGATGTATTTGTGAAAGAACCGGAAAACACTACTTTGGTCCTCACAGAGGCGCCGAATACGATGCAAGCACTGCAAAGGAATGCAGACGAGATCATCATGGAAGAATGGGGCTTCGGCGGATATGCTAGGGTAGTTGGTGGGTATGGCCAAAGAGCTCTGTCTGGAGGGCGTGCCCTTGCTGATCAAGAGATGCAGGACCATCACTTAACGCTTCCAACGACTTGCAACCTCTTTTCGGTGGAGATGGCTCAATCTCGAGTCCAGAAAATCTACTACCACCTTCGGAATGCCTTCTGGTCATCGACAGCGGCTATTCACACACAACCATCACGCCCCTGTACAACGGCGCACCCATACAAAGGGCAATCCGCCGCATAGACCTCGGAGGAAAACATCTCACAAACCTTCTCAAAGAAGTCGTCTCATTGAGGTATTTCGACCTTCACCAGGACACCAAGATAGTCAACGATCTCAAAGAAGACGTATGCTTCGTCAGTCCAAATTGCAACGCAGATATGGAAAGGACTTGGAAGGGCAATATCGGTAGAAAGCGGAATTCTGAATTAAAGACTCAGACACCTCTACAGGAGGATGAACTTGATGGTGATGCAATGGACGTTGACAAGTCATCTCCCTCATCTCCTCCACATGTCGATCAAACTTCCACCGCTCTGATCGATTATGTCCTCCCAGACGGCTTCTGCATAACCCGCGGCTTTTCCCGTCCCCACGATCCACTCACCCGCAGACGCCAAAAACAAAAAGCGGAAGACTTTTGCTCGGCCATCGACGACGAAATCAGCATGACACTCGGCTCCGAACGCTTCTCCATCCCCGAGATCCTTTTCACACCCTCCGACATTGGCTCTCACCAACCCGGCATTGCGGAGGCCGTCATGCAATCGCTATCAGTGCTACCGTCCGCTCTTCAAGCTACCCTCCTCGCCAACCTCCTGATTGTGGGCGGAAACGCCAACATGAAGGGTTTCGTGCAGAGGGTCCACGATGAAGTCAGGATGCTGGCGCCGGCACAGTCTGAGGTCAGAGTGAGGGCGATGGAGAACCCGGTCACAAGTACTTGGTTGGGAGGGGCGAGAATGGCGGGGAACAGGGAGGTGGTTAGGAGGATTGGGGTCAGTAAGGAGGAATATGCGGAACTTGGGAGCGGGTGGGTGGGGAGGAGATTTGCTGCTGGGGGTAGATGACAAAATCTGAAGAGCCTAGGAGAAAAAAAGTGCATCGATCGAGATTTTCGGCTTGGATAGCAACGGGGATACTACTACTCAGACTCCTCAGCATGCATGAGCAGCTTCAAGGGAAAGCCTGCCAATAATATGTAACCTATGTACAGAACTAGAGGAATCTCGGAAAGCGAAGATGAACCACCAGCAGCCTAATTCAACGGCTTCCTCCCAACCATCAAATACATTGGCGTGAACAACTTCTCCTTACCGCCCTGAACAAGACAATCAGCAGCCAACGCCAGACTATCCGCCATCTTCTGTGTCCCTTTGGGCATCACACCGATCGTCTCTCCCAAACCAACGAATCTGTGCACCAAACCCCGTCCCCACCATGTCATGGGAGCAATGGTGAAGATATCTCCAAGGCTGCCCACGTACTTAAACTCACCCGCCAGGGGGTAATACCAGGGCGTAGCGTCGGGTCTATCGGCCAGGTCTTCGTGGTGCATCAGCTCGAAGCCGGCGCCTTTGATGGCTGCCAGGCCTTCGGAGACCGTCATCATGTTGCTGATGCCGTCACCTTGCTCAATTCCCAATCTGCAAGCACGGTGCTCCTGGTTGTTGTTGTCATATTTGTCGGTCATCAGCCACTCGTAAACTCCGAATGTTCCCCCTGGCTTCAATACCCGGAAGATCTGTTCGTATACACCCTTCAAATCTGGCGCATGCACCGTCGCCTCAATCGCATACACAGCGTCGAAGCTGTTCTCAGGAAAGCTCATCTGCATGAAATCACCTTTTGTTACGTCGAATTTGATTTCAAGGCCTTCCTTCTTCGCATACTTCAATGACCTCTCAATCTGATAATCGTTGTTGTTCAAACCCATCACGTTAACACCAGAAAACTTGATTATCTCTCTTGCAGGCCCGCCAACACCGCAGCCTACATCTAGCACGCTCTGGTTCTCTTGCAGATTCATTTTGAGGGCGAGATAGTGCTCATGGCGGGCAATGGCGCGGTAGAAGGATTCACCGTAGGCGAAGCGGCAGAAGTGGAAGGACGTGCCCCAGCCGTATTCGTAGAGGTCGGTTGCGAGGTTGTAGTAACTACAAACCAATGAACAGTCAAAACGTGATGTCAGAAGTATTCAATTAGGGAGCATACTGTCTTGTCAGGGTGGCATATTCATCTCTCCTCGTCTTCCTGACCTCCTCAGTCTCAACATCCGCAGCCTTATTGTCCCAATGCTTGAAATATTCGTCCACGGCAGCCTTCTGGGAAGAAGCGTCTTTCTTGAGCATGGCCATCATGCCGCCTCGCTTTTCGGCGGAGGCGCCATGCAGAATCTTGTTGAAGGCCGCGTCGCGGGCGTGGTCTTCTTGTTCGAGGTCGGAAATTGCTGCAGGGGCCATGTTGAGATGGTGGATTGAGAAGGGGGAGGTGGGTGTGTTCTTGGTAAGAATGGAACGGCAACTCAATGGACAACAGTAGGAGAGCAAGAATGATGTATAAGCAACGGAATGAGCAGGTGGAAGTTGAGAAGGCAATTGGTGACCTTGAATCCTACATGGATCGCACAGAAAAAAGTTGGCGCAGGTGTTCTTCGATCTAATCTAGCGGGTCTTCGGTCAAATCTCTTCCGGGTGGCTCACCACGAGCTCTTCCATGCCCACCGCAGCTGCTTACACACTACGGTAGGCGCAACAGCAGGGCTTACGACTACAACCCGTAGACCTGTCAGATCTGCATCGCGCATCCATGTTCAAGCTCATTAGCAAACTCCCATACAATGCCTCCACAAATCAAACAAGACCTCAACCGCTCCGGCTGGGAAACCACCGACTTTCCCAGCTCCTGCGAAAATTGTTTACCCGAAAACCCTTATGTTCAGATGCTGAAGGAAGACCATGGCGCAGAATGCAAGATATGTACACGACCCTTCACGGTTTTCCGGTGGAAGGCAGATCGCACAGCCCGCACAAAGCGGACGAATATCTGTCTCACATGCGCGAGGCTAAAAAATTGCTGTCAGTGCTGTATGCTTGACCTGTCGTTTGGTTTGCCTATTACGGTGCGAGATGCTGCTCTGAAGATGGTTGCGCCGGGCCCCACCAGTGGGGTCAATAGGGAGTACTACGCACAGAATCACGAGAGGGAATTGGAGGAAGGCAGAGGGGCCGCCGAGGAGTATGAGAAGACAGATGAAAGGGCGAGGGATCTGCTACGGAGGTTAGCAAATAGTGAACCGTACTACAAGAAACAGAGACGGCTGGAAGCAAATGGGGAAGGTGAACAACCAAAACCAGAGCAAAAGCAAATAGGCTGTGGACCAGGTCCAATACGTACGAGCGACAGCAGACGTGGAGGAGCATCAAGGGGAGGCAAACCACCCGCAAGAGGCGGCCGCGCATTCCCTGGGACCGCTCAACTACCACCACAACCAAAAGATATTCTTCCCCCGGCCGACTCAAACATAAGCTCCCTCTTCGTCACTGGCGTGGAGGACGACCTTCCCGAGCACGCAATTCGTACCTTCTTCACCCCCTTCGGCACTATTCGCTCCATCATCTGCTCTCACCGCGCACACTGCGCGTTCATCAACTACGCAACCAGGGAAGGCGCTGAGAAGGCTGCAGAGGCTTGTCAAGGGAAAGCAATCATACAGGGGTGTCCGCTGAGGGTGCAGTGGGGAAAGCCAAAACCGTTGGATAACACGGACAGGGAGGAGAGAATGGACTTCGCGAGGCAGGGGAGGCAGACTTTGGCGGCTGTCAAAGCTGCTGAGGTGGCTGGGCCTGGTCAGCAAGGAGCGATTGAGGGAGGTTCCGAGCAAGGTGAGGACAAGGGAGAGGAGCAGGGTGGCAGCTATACCGTTGCTCCTCCACCCGGGACGGGAAATGTGCAGTATGCGAGCCTAGCTGGAGATTGATTTGGTGAGGACGGCTCGGTTTTGACAGTTTAGCGAGGCGTTCGGGAACCATGCTTAATCGCCCATTCAGCAAGACTCCAAGGTTGCTCAGGAGCCCGTCCTCGTCTTACGAGAAGATGAAATGGACAATTCATTGTTGTGTTCCGCAAAAGGTCATATGTGCAATTATATTGGTCTCCCTGAACAAATAGCTCGTGAACACGGGACAACGTTTGCACTTACAAAAGTTGACAAGCAATCAATGACAAGGCTTCCGAGTCTGCAGCACTCCAAGACAACTTCCCAGAGCTGTAATTACCAAAGTCGTGAGTTTCCCAAAGCCGTAAGTCCCCAAAGCCGTAAGTCCCCAAAGCCGTAGGTTCCCAAAGCCGTAAGTCCCCAAAGCTGTGACTGCCTTAAAGTAAAGCCTGTCTTGTTGCTGAAACGTCCTCAACAGGAATATCATCCTTTGGCATCCACTCTGCTGTCTCAGAAGACCCAGCGTTCGTTCCCTGGACGAGTGCTGCCATTGATCCGTTTGTCTCAGTACCTTTTCTGCGAGAATACCCACAGAAGTCCGGAAGCTCTGCCACCCTTCCGGGTATAGTCCCAGCAGGAACACAAGCCACCACTCTTTGTGAGAGTGAGCTTGAAGAGTCGCTGTTGCATTGAGGGAATTTCTTGTGTGCTCTCAGGATTAGGCCATAGCAATGCACAACATTGGCCGATGTGCACTTTTGCAGACCAATCCGGACAGCCAAGCAGCATTGGTCAGGACCCTACAGATGACTCCCGTCAGGGATCATTATCTAAAACGTACGGCTCGGCTATCAAGAGCATGGCTGTCCGACCTTAATGGTTTTTCTAGCCAGTTTGACAGTGTCATTGTCTCCTCGTTCAGTGTCTTTATGAATGCGCAGTCCTGTCAGATGTGTCAGCGGCTGGTCTGTAGCATCCTTTCGATAGCCATACTCAGCACACCCTTTCCCTCTTGCTGCTCTCCCTGTACAATGTTGTGGCGTAGCACCTCCGCAACACTCTCTACATGTGCAACAGCATCTGTAGCTTCTTTTGAGAAGGAGTCCAGTGAGCGGTTCTCGTCAAATCCTTCGCGAGCCTGCATGCGGGCAGAATTGAGGAGAGCCAGATCCCCTGTGGATGATTAGGCGACGTGATAGCCGATAGAGAGCATGCCTTACCTTGAAATGCTATCCTTGTAGACCTCAGTAGGTGTCTGTACGCAGCCAGTGCGGCCATGATCGCAGAAGCGCCGCTTTGGTCTCTATGCTTCACAGCGATGTCTCGGCTGACCCACTAAATTCTTTTCTCGCTCACTGCTCCTCAAACAAATTCAACTTCATCATCTTTTCATCGCCAGACAACCAGTCTATCATCTTCTAATAGTTAGACACCGAAAGAAAGTGAGTAAGCTCGCCACACCTGCCCAAGTTGGTGATTGCCAAGCGGCTAACGTGTTAAGGACTAGGTCAGCCGCAACAAACATGGCAGCCCAAAATCAACGCTCGAGGAATTTGAGGAGTTTGAGGACTTTGCGCGGGTCGTCTCTCGAACAAATCTCCAACGCAGGCGCTGCTGCTGGTCTGAATGTGATCTTCCAAAAAGGCACTCACACGTTCACCTACAACGACCTTGCCGGCATCGGTAACGCTCAAGTTCTTGGCCCAACTCGCCAGCTCGCTCCTGGTGTAACTCCAGAACAAGACCTCGGCAGTGCTGTTTTGGCTACGATCGACCACCTTGAAAAAGTAAGTCCTTCAAGTGCTGCAAGTCCGCTGGTTGCTCCCGTTACATCCTCGGAATCGAGCAAAATGGGGGTTCGAGAAGATGATGGAGTTCCATGGGTCAAATTTCCTCCTAAGCCTGAGGGATGGAAAGGAGATCCTGGTAATCCAAACTTCAAAGCGCTCGGTACTCTTTCGCCTCCTGTCATGAGAAAGATTGAGCCTGCTGGTCCTCATTTTCTTGCGTTTGCCCGTAGAGTTAGTCCTTGCAATCATTTTCTTCGTTGCATGCTGACTATTTTTTCAGAAACGTCATGGCCGCACTTTCTCCGAGGATGAACGTATCCAAGCACAGAAAAAGGTCAAGAAGATTGAGGAAGAGGATTCTACCGAGATCGAGGAGCCCGAAGATCCACTGATGCTTGCCCGCGATGCGAAAGACTGGAAGGTTTGTAGTCTCCACTATTTGCGCATTCTACTTACTCACTTCATCCTAGACTCAAGATCATTACGCTGTCCTCGGTCTGTCTAGACTTCGCTGGAAAGCTACACCAGAGCAGATCAAGATTGCCCATCGCAACAAGGTTCTCCGACATCATCCTGACAAGAAGGCCGCGAAAGGGCAGTCAGATGATGACTCGTTCTTCAAATGCATTCAGCGTGCAAATGAAACCCTTACAGATCCAATCAAGCGCCGTCAATTTGATAGCGTTGACCAAGCTGGCGACGTAGACGAACCAAGCAAGAAAGAAGTGCAGAAGCGTGGCTTCTACAAGATGTGGAACCCTGTATTTGAGAGCGAAGCTCGGTTCAGCAACATCCAGCCTGTGCCTATGTTAGGTGACGAACACAGCACAAAGGAAGAGGTGGATGAGTTCTACAACTTCTGGTACAACTTTGACAGCTGGCGATCCTTCGAGTATCTCGACGAAGATGTCCCGGACGATAATGAGGGCCGCGACCACAAGCGTCATATCGAGAAGAAAAACGCCAACGCTCGCCGCAAGAAAAAGACCGAGGACACTGCCCGCCTTCGTCAAGTCGTTGATCAAGCTTTGGAACAGGACGAACGGATCAAGAAGTTCCGACAGGAGAGCAAATCGAATAAGAACAAGAAAAAGAACGAGCGAGAGGCTGCTGCGAAGCGTGAAGCGGAAGAGAAACAAAAGGCCAAAGAAGAGGAAGAGAGCAAGCACAAGGAAGCCGAAGACGCGGCCAAGGTGGAGAGAGCAGAGGGCAAGAAAGCAAAGGAAGCATCCAAGAATGCTGTAAAGAAAAACAAGCGCGTTCTCAAGGGCAGTGTCAAAGACGTCAATTACTTTGCGACTGGTGGGGATGCGAGTGCTGCACAGATTGATAGTGTGTTGACGGATGTCGAGGTGATCATTGGGATAATCGATCCGGATGAGTTGGCTGCATTGGCGAGCAAGCTCACATTGGCAGGTAAAGATGCTGAAAAGGTGCAGGAGGCTTATGAGGACGAGGCGAAGAGGCTTGTCGGTGGTGGCAAGATCAAGGAGGGAGCGTTGAAGGTCATCAAGTCTTGATTGACCAGAAATGATGGACACGTCCGAAACGTGGCCTGGAATCCAGGGGTTGGAAGGCCTGACGTGAGACTTGCTCGATTGTCCTCGTCCACAAGTTCGCTCTGAACCTTTTTTCAGACTCGATCCGAATGAATTGCCGGAAAAGTCATACACTCCACTGCTAAGGGCCGCTCTATTGCTCGCTGGCTCAAATGATCCATTCTGACAATTGACGACAATGCTTACCTGTTCAGCATGATCTACCGCCCAGGCCTGGTGATAAAAACCATGAGACAGATTATGGCGAACATGACTGCCTCAGGGTCTTTTCATCATGGCCGCCATGCTTCTGACCTTGACGCCGAGGTATTGCAAGACGATGTTCAATATCGCGGCTTCCTTCCCCCTTCCTCCAGCCGGTTGATCGCAACTTGCCAGACAACCAGAGCATGTCAGAGAATCTTTTCGTTCCTTTACTTTTGCTCATTCTTCTGCTCATTCTTCTGCGGCGCGTCTCTCATCTATCATCCCGCAGCCTATTATTTCGTCTCATGCACAATGCATATTTCTTCAATTACTCCGATCTGTGTCCTAGCCTGCTCTTGCTCCTGCAATTCGCCGTTTCCCTTCCTATTTTGATCAGCCTGAAGATACCTGGACCCCATCAGAGTCGCTTCTGTTCCTTGTTGCAGCATGAATCGCGACTATCTCAGTTTCTAGAGCATCCCTATCTAGACGGAGCTTACGCCGCTGACGGAGTGATTTACCAGCGCGTATTTGATCCAGGTGCCAGACACACAGAATCGGGCAGAATGGCATCCCCTAGAGAATCGGCCAAGATGGTATCCCACACAGCTGGATTGTTGTTGTTTGCCACCAAACTAAACTGGTTTATCTCACGAAAAAGATCGTGGTGCGGTCTGTGGCAGATCGACATCGCGACAAGAGTGCTTTCGTAGATTTGGAGCCAGCCGTGAGTTTGCTCGGCAATCGCACATACATTGATCTTGCAACGGTCGTCGTTGAGAACGCTACAGCAAGAGCCCGGTGGGAACCCCGGGCAGGGTGCTATGGCCGCATGGAGTATCTACTTTAGCTATAACCATCCGGTCAACGAGTCGCGCGCACTGCCACACTCATACTGGCATGTTCACACACAGAAACACGTCAGCTCTCACTGCAAGGGGCGAGTTCAAAGTCAAGAACGCGCAGAATTATGGGCCGATTATTGCGCTTTTTTGGTCAGCATTGCAACATACTACATTGACGTCAACGACCACGCTCTCTCTGTCCGGCTTCGCCAAGTAGTCATCACTACACGCAGCTCTCTCATCAACGACGTCCTCACTAACAGCGACATCATGGAGTGGGAAAACCCTGACTGGAGGAAACGGCATTGGGGGAGATGAAGGTCATAGGAAGCAGCCTTATTATCGAAGTTTGGGGTACATGGATAATTGGATAGAGAAGATGGAGAAGACTGGAATGACTGTGCAGTGCTGGAGGAGGGAAGAAAGAAAGAAAAGAGGAGGTGACAGGAAAAGCGAGTGAGATGGCGCGCGAGGCTGTAAAGAAGCAAAAAGCTATGTGAGAAAGCTGTACAGGCTGCTTATTCCTTCCTGTGAGTACGCAGCGAAAGAGCTCGGATACACCACTGTCCCAAGAACGACTCGAGGGCGAAAAAGCGAGGTTTTGGAGGATAGCTGAGCAGGACGGTGTCAACAGAGCTCTGAAGAGAACCCGTGCACGATGAGAGTGAAAATTCCATGTCTTGCTTGACGTTGGTCATCGTCTCCTGATGCCGGAACGAGACCTTGCATTGTGCCAGCTGCATGCCGTACATGTTGTATCACAGGCCAACCCTGCTTGCAGTCGGAGGCTTTCCAATCGCAGAAGCATCCCCCTGACCCATGTTGGTCCCACGATACTGGTGCAGGCGTGTCGACGGAGGCAGTCCCGAGTACTTCGTCCGCTGATCTCGTTCGTCATACAGTTCATCCATCCAACGTCCCATCGTCTGGCAACTTGACAACTGCTCGATTTCTCGACCTCTCAACCACGTCTTCCAACAAAGAATACGTAGCCAAGCTGCAATCGGTCGAATGAAACCCTGCTCTACCCTTTCCGCCCCACAGTACAACACCAGATCCGCGCGTGCCGTAGTCGCAACCATCCCAGAACGCTTCCACTTCCGCGAACCAACGATCTTCCCGCAAAGCCTTTTAGTCTCCCGACGAACTTACTTTGTACACGTCGCAGCGCAAGCCCTCCTGTTCCGCTTCGCGATGTCAGATCACCACTACATCTTCCACGACGCTGGGTATTATTCGTCCGTGCACGATTACGGTGGTCTTGCGGAGACAATTGATGATACTGATTCGGCGATTGGAGATACTGAATCCTTTAGGTAAGGCGCTCCTACTTTGTTGTCAGCATAAGATGATCCGTATTCTGCCGACAAGAGACCAAGAAGTTAAGGACCATTCTCCTCCCCTTGGGCATCAAGACAGCACCTTCTGGGAGACAGATCAATTGGAACCTTTCTCTGATTTTGCGTTTTCTGCGTGCCTAGAACAACATTAACAGAATCCTTGACGCCGTCGACAATGGACTATCGCTTTGAGAATGGGAGACGGTATCATGCTTATAAAGAGGGCTGTGAGTTATCAATCCTTCGGCCATCAACGCGGACATGCGAGAGGATATTGCGTGCCTGCGTTGACGTGCTGTGACGATATCGATTCACGCTGATATGTTTGCGGCGATTAGCTTACGCTCTACCCAATGATGAGGTATGTTCTATGCATTCAATTCCATCATGGTGAAGAGCATCATGCTAAGCTGAGCTACAGCCTGAATTAGAACGCTTAGGTATGTGTCCTATTTTTGCGCATTGGCGGCCAAACTTCTGCTTGTCCTGTTCCCGCGTCTCACATCCATTCCTTCAAAGCTATCTTTTCTCGTCCTCACCCTGCTTTCCCTAGACCTCCAACACCACGTCTGGCGTCTCACCCTTGACGGCGCCCTCTACCTCTCCCCCCTTCCACCGTCCACCAACTCCGTCCTCGACCTCGGTACCGGCACCGGAATCTGGGCCATTGAATTCGCTGACGAAATCCCTTCCGCAACCGTCCTCGGCGTCGACCTCTCCCCCATCCAACCCCGCTGGGTGCCTCCGAACTGCCAATTTCAAGTCGACGACATCGAAGCCGAATGGACTTACCCGGCCCCACCACCCAACCCCTCTGAAGGCGGTGGCGGCGGCTTCGACTTCATCCACTGCCGCCTGCTGAGCCTCGGGTTAAAGGACTGGCCTACGCTATTCAGACAATCCTTCAATCATCTTCGTCCAGGAGGGTTCTTCGAAGCCCAGGAAATCGATTTGACCATCCGCTGTAAACCAGACTCCCCCAAGCGAGGAGTCGCCTTCCGAAAATGGAGCGACAGCGTCACCGCCGCTGCGAAGAAGGCGGGAATAGACGTCTGTGCCTCGCTCAACTTTGACCAGCACCTCCGAGATGCGGGCTTCACTGATATTCAAGCGAAGAACTTCGTATGGCCCGTTGGTCCGTGGCCGGAGAGCAAGAAGGAAAAGACGCTAGGTATCTGGGCGCAGAGGAATATGCTGGATGGCGTGGAGGCCGCGGCTATGGGATTGTTGACTCGGTATGAGGGTTTCACGAAGGAGCAGGTACTGGAGTTGGTGCGGGAGGCGAGGGAGGAGATGCTTGATATGGGATTTCATCAATATGTGGATTTGTAAGTGTAGACTCCCCGCCCCAGTCTCGTGGCTTGTGTGCTGATGTGTTGCAGGAGTGTTTACTATGCCAGGAAACCTGGTTCGAGTAATACTTCGGTTCCAGCCCCAGAGTAGAGTGAGTTACGGAGGATTATGTTAATATAAGTCAGATGCATACGGAAGTTCATTCATCATTAATATGAGTAGCAGTATTCTTAGTCGACGGGCTCTGTTTCCCTTCCTGTCATCGCCTTCCGCATTCGTTCTCCTCCTGACACGCACGGAGTAACGGGAGGATGTCCAAAGTTGCTGACGGCTTGTCGGTAAGGCCAGTGCTCGCGATTGGGAAATACTTAGAGGGAGAGAGGTTGGGTTGGTTGATCTGTAGTCTGTTGAAGCTAAAGGATTGACTTCAGATGTTTGCGTGAAAGGAGGACGCAGAAAACTCCGGGTTTCACAGCGGGTCACCTCTCTATCTCAACTAACTTGTTCGGTAATCGAATGAACGCGGCCGTCATCTATAACATCGGAGCTCAGCGCCACTCTTCTGAAGCTTCATGCACCTCTGTCGAAGCTGACTGCTCTTCACGCGCTATCGTCCCGGCTTCTCGACCCTGAACCTTGCCCCCAAAACCACAAATTGCGCAACCATGAAAATCTCCCTCATCCTGAAACACCTCTCCCCTTTCTCCTCTATCCCTCGTGCCTCCCAAAACCTAAGCCTCTCTACATTCTTCTCCGCAACGAACTCTTTCATGAGTTGATAGATAGGTCCTCGGACGGGATTCACAACTGGCGCATAATAAGGATGTTTCTCCCTCTTATGATCTGCCTCCGTAATAAACGGCTTCGCAGCTTCCTTAAGCACCCAATTCTCAAGGAAAGTTCTGTGATTATGCGGAACTTCTCGAATCTTCATAATTGGCAGCAGGCAATTGACATACTCAGCCAATTTGTGGTCAACAAACGGTGTCCTACCTTGGATTGAATGCGCCATCTCGCCTCGGTCGCCAAGGTGGCTGAGCAGGATGTTCGGGAGCGTGGAGGTTGTGAAGAGGCATTCGGATGTGTGGAGGGGTTGACATTTTCCTTGGGTTTTGGAGATGAAACTGCTGGGGATGGTGTCGCTGAACGTTACTTGGAGGTCAAAAGTGCCGTACGTTTGGTGGATCCAGGGTGAGAGGGGGAGGGTGGGGATGGATGTCGTTATCATAGTTGTGGCGATCGTGTTGTTGAATTGGCGGCGGGTTATGGGTGAGGTGAGGAGTTTGTACTGGTTTGGTAAGGGTGAAGAGAGGGGCTGCTTCTTCGGCGGAGTGAAAGCCTTTGTGGCGGTCGTCTTCTGAGGGGTTTGGGCTGGGGAGTGTGAGGTCCGGCTCTTGCAAGAAGTCGGGTAGGAAGAGGAAATAGCGTCCTAGAAGTTCGTCGCTGCTCTGTCCAGTGCAGGAGGTCCGATGGTTCTGCGGTGATTGTGGTGGGAGGGTCCGTTTAAGTGAACTCGGAAGCCCTCTTCTCGAGCCAGTTCAGAGAGTGCATGAGTACCAATGAAATCGAGGTCAGCAAAGGGTTGCTCGCAATGCCAGATTGCCTCTTCGAATCGTTCTGCTGATGATATTCATTCGTCTGTTTCTTGAAGAAGCGGACACTAAGATAGTGAGCTGGGTGATCGGCTACGGTTTGTTAATGGTCAGCCTCATTCAGATGAAGAACGAGGTCGAGAAGCATTACCCGAGTCGTCGAAGCCGCGTTCTTCATCAAAGGCGATCCCGAAACAGCTCAGTGTCTCAGTAACAGAATCACCGCCTACCCTCTCGCCCTCTTTGATGAGCTGATTGACCATGCCAGCCACCATTGAATTGTCAAGACTACCGCTCAGTGAGACTCCAACCATGACATCTGCTCGAAGACGAAGCCGTATCGATTCCATTAGATGGTCTCGGAGGCTTTCAATCATTTCCTATCCGGACCGAGGGTGTTGGATAGTCTGGCTGGATTGTCAACAATTTGTACGAGACAGTATTCGGGCGAGTATCTTGTCGGGTAGTCCGAATTCCAGTACTCGAGCTGCGAGATGGCGCCGAACGATTTGCATAACAGATAGTGGCCAGGCCGCACCTAGTAGGCGTTAAGACAATGGTGCTTATCCCTAGATCAGATTGACCTCGCTTTGTCGATGTTCTTGAACGTTGTATTCCAGCCGATGTTGTACGACCCGTCTGCAATACTTCGAACATCCCATTCAAACTTGACACCGGAGACAGGCTTGAAAGCCTTCATCTCTGCTGCCACCAGAAGCCTTCCTTCTACTACTGTCCAGAGAAGAGGCTTGATGCCAGATCTGAACACGATCAGTACCACTCATCAATTGGACTCTTGGACATGTTGCTGTACCGGTCTCTAACCGCAATGAGGACTTGTCTAATAGAATCATACACGCATGTTGAAGTGCTTCAATACGGATTCGCTGGCTTTGGCTTATTGGCAGGGAGAAAGACCAACTCGTTCATCAGGACTGATCCATTGACACTTGGAATCTGGTCGTCTATGTCGTATTTGAGCAAGACTATCGTCTAGTTCTTTTGATACAGAGTCTCGATTATGCCTGCTTCGCTGCTCTGCGGTCTGTCTCTCTAACGCCACAATCGAGCAGGTGGCACACGTTTTGAAGCCACTAAAGATTTATACAAGAACAGAGACACACTGAGAAAGTCTGAGATGGAAGGACGAAGAAGAGCGTGTTTTCGGGAAGGCACAAAAGAGAATAAGGCGGTACAATAAAGAGATCTGCCGTGTGGTACCTGATTATCTTCATGGCTCAGACGTCATCAACTCATTCTTGGAGACCTGACGAGCCGATCGGAGTGCTACCGAGTGTATCTGTTGTAGTTCGCTTTTCCCCACCTAGATCCGTGTAGTGATTTGAGACATAATGCATTTCCTACCTCGAAGAATCTATTAAGAAGAGAACTTGCAAACATCCTTTGCAAAAGTTTCGGCTTATGCTGCGATTTGAGCATCGAACCGCTGGAGGGCAGGACTGCTGACCTAAGACGCTGCCGTGACGGTTGAGTATCAGCTCTTTAGAACCATAGTGCCCTCCTGCCCTTGCGCGAACTGCAAAGAAGGGATTTGATGCGTCGATGTAAATATAATGAATATCAGCAGATTCAGCAAATATGAATCGTGCAAGTGGTTTCTTGGTGGATGAGATTGCGAATTTCCGATCTGACCTTAATGTCTGCACGTGATGCGATGCGGGGCTAGTCAGCGAGTCTTGGCGACCTCAAGGAACGCCACGTCAACGTCAACGTCAACATCAACGTCAACGTCAACGCCAACGTGTGCAAAGAAGCATCAGCAAGCATATGGACAAGCCCGACCGACCATACAAATGCCGTGAACCCGGCTGCGACAAGGTGCAAGGCTCTACCTACTCGGGAGGATTGCTTCGTCACCAAAGAGAAGTTCACCAGAAGAACAAATCTACCGGGAGAGAGCTGTTTTGCCATTATCCGAATTGCAATCGAAGCACCTCAGCATCTGTGGGTCAAGGCTGATTGTTAATACATGTGACCTATGCACATTGTCTGTTATCATCCACTCTTAGATCCTTGTCCTTCCAATCTCTCAAGGCGAGCAGGCGAATGGGCCTGGTAGAATGAGCAGACCGGTTCGCTGCCGACAGAGGCTATTCCTCCCAGGCGGCCAGGCTCTGTCCTTATGGTGTCGCTCCGGGAACAAGGAACAGCGGATTCAATCAGATCGGAGATAAATTGTGCTTATCTGGCCAATTGCTATTCCCCAACAGGCAACTCCTCCAAACACCGAAGCTAGAGTTCTGACATAAATGGCAGAGGAAGACTTCGACAACCGCGAAGCGTCATCTCTCGATCAACACGGACAGACCATGCAAGGTGGAGACAGAAGCCAGGACAATCGCAGAGATCGCGAATCCAACTTCCACTCTACCAGTCGCAAAGCCAACACCGATCCCCAAAGCAGCAGTAACGGCAACCAACAGAAAGAGAATCTTAACCAGGTCGAGTACAATCTTCACAACAAGAACCCTCTGACCAACAAGCCGCCGACCCACTTCCCCATATAAGCCAACCTGACTAGTACTCAATATGTCATGGGTGACGACAAGTTGCTCAGTCGAGTTCAGCGCGCTGTGCCATGCGCGAGTGAGTGGCAAGCTCGTCTGCTTGTCCAGAAGATCGACTTCTAGAAGGTATGGTGCTCCTCCTGTACCGGTGGCAGGGTCCATCTAGCAGCGTAACGACGTTAGCCACTCTCAAGAGGCGGTCAAACGCGATACCTCGTACCATTGTATCACTAACTATCGCAGTGCCCACGGTAAAGCTGCAGAATAGAAAGGCCACGCATCTCTTCAAACGGGACGATTGGGTGATTTCGCGGAAACAGTGCTGCTTCGCAGCTTGCAAGGTCATATAAATCGATACCGTTCGTGGGGAGTTGACGAAAGCGACAGTTGATCGATTGAAGTCGCAAAAGGCGAAGACCCAACGTTGAACTGCTTGGGGAATGGAAGAAGATTTGGATGGAACGCTGTCTCCGTAGGCCTCATTGTGGGATCTGTTCGCGGCCATGATTTGAGCTGAACAGTATGGAAAGCTCCCAACTGATGGTCAAAGATGCCAGACAGGAGTAGAAGCAAGAGTGTGAATCCATCCGTTATCGCGCCTGCATTTCGCCTGTCCTATTACTTCTACCGTCCCTTGCTCAAAGCGGGCATTTGCCTAGAAGACGCGGTCATTCCCTCGTACGATCATTCCCTCGTGTACGGTCGACTTGCGCTCTGCCACAACCTCACTAATCCTATTGTAGACTGTAGACTAGCTTCGAACTCTCGGCGATATCGCCCTGGCTTTGTGGATTGGCGCGACCTCTGTGTCGGGTGTAGCTCCAGCGAGGGATCTGCCACCACCGACTACGACGAGTACGTCGAGCAGTCGGATGCACGGAAAGGCGGATCTGCATGCACTGTCGTTGGTAGGGATGTGAGTCTAGCCCTCGTCTGACCTTGAGGCTGGCATTCCCCTTTTGGTCTAGTTGAGGCGAGCAGGGCAGTTGAGCAGTAATGCTCAGATCTTGCTCGGATGAGAGTTGATTCCGCGCGCGCGACTGATTGTCGCCGATTCGACTCTAATGATTAGTGGTGTCTCGAGGTGCGTACTGTCATGAAGATTCATGTAAGAAATAACGTGACCAATGCAAACCCTGCAGCTGATAATCGACAGGTCAGAGCAATCAGGAGGAAATCCCTAGGACAGGGCAGCGCTTGCAATGGGGCTCTGTATATTCGTGGACCTGAGCAAGACTACGACTCCTGGAATCTTCTCGGTTAGAGTGGCACAGAGATGTGGAAGCGAATGTCGAAGATCTGAATGAGCAGACCCAACACAATGAAGAGGTTGATCAAGCAAAGGCAGAGACGTCTTACAACGATTAGTCTTGGTACGATATGAAGAACCATAGCTCCACTAGACCACTGCATACAGAACCTATCGACTTTGCACCAATTTGCAACGTGATCTTCGACTCTCTGGAAGCACAAGGTCTGCCCTTGCAGCATGCCATGTTCACCTCAGGAAACACCCACATGGCTGTCGACATGCCCCTTGAACTGTTTATCACCGCAAGACCTCCACCACCCCAGACCTCATAGAAGTCAAAAGATTCAATTTGACAGTCCTTGTCTACAAGCTTATTGTGAAGCAGGATCATGTTTGCGTCCCGGTCGCCACAGTTATGCAAGTGGTCAGCAATGACGGCCACCCCCAGATCGTTCGTACAAACAAGGAGATAGTGCTATTAGCTGGTGCCCACTGCTCCCCAGCCATTTTGATGCGCTCCGGTCTGAGAGCCCTTTCTGGAATTTACCTCTTTGAAATCGAATGCAAAGTAGACCTCGCAGGAGTTGGGAAGAATTTACTGGATCATTTGCTAACGACCCATCCCTTGGCCTGTTCACGACCAAAACATCCAACAGGCTGACACCACATACAGATCGTACTCATTTTCTACGAGGCCACCTTGCCCGGCCTAACCACCGACCACCTCCTCGACCACGACAACAACCTCACGTCCAGCTATCGCCAATGGGTCGAAGAACGCAACGGTGCCCTATCCAAATCCCCCGTCGGCGCCTTTGCGTACGCCCGCCTCGGGGACCGTCTAAAGACCCCGTTCCTCCCAGCCTCACGTCTGATTCTTCAACACTGTATGCTACGACCGTTCCAAGCAATTCACCGATTTCCTGATAGAGCAACAGCACTCTTTTAGTATTGTCTCTGAGCTCTCCTCGCCGTGGAGCAAAGGGTATGTCCGCCTTAGATCTGCAGATGTAAATGATCCTCCGATCGTAAATCACCATTATCTAGCCGATCCAGACCTAAGTGAGGCATGCGCCCTAGGGAACGAAATCATCACCAAGCAGCAAGCTACCAAGACGATACTCTATGAGTCTTGGCCACCGCACTTGACTCACCATACTTACACGAATCGGGAGGATTGGCAGGAACATGTAAGGGAAAATCGCTACGACTTGGTTGAGAGCACAGCACATCCTCCCCTTGTATTGTGCATTCTATCAAGAAGTCCTCACACATGAGAAGTAGACTAACGCAGTTTTGCCAGGCTACCACCCAGGCAGGCACCGCAAAAACGGGCCCTTCAAGCGCTCCATTAGCGGTGCCAGATGAACGTCTTCGTGTTCGCGGCGTCAAAAGGCTTGAGAGTAGCTGATACCAGCCTGATGCCAACGCTCAACCGAGGTGAGAAACCCTTGACTTGTCCTGGATTTCTCAGGACGGTTAATGGTGTGATAGGGCCATACACAAATGCCGGCTTATGGTATAGGGGAGAAGGCAGTGGACATGATTAAGGAAGATGCTAGGGGTTTGGTGAATGACAAGTTCGAGCTGAAGGGCTTGGCTCAATAGGCATGCTATAGTTACGGAGTGAAATCGAATCTTAAGCATGAAAAATAATGCCCTACTGAGCACGCCGTTCCCAATATGCTCGAGATCTTTTGAGGACTAACTCAGAAGCGGGAGGCACATGAGGGAGGACACATGAAATGACATCTAGTTCATGTTTTATGGATAGACGACTGGATGGTCTCTTATCACACGGTCTGAACAACTTAGCAAAAGGACTAAGTACTCTGGTGTTATAACGTCCGTGCAGCCTGACCTTAAGCCACACCCGAGCCGCCATCGCTCATGATTCAATGACGGCAGACATATCTCTCGGCATAATCTTTGTAGCGTGGAAGAACATCTGTGAGACTCAAATTCCCTTCTTGAAAGCTGAATGAGAAGTGTGCCCCCAACGCCTAGACCAGAAGTTAGTGAGTTGATCGACACATACCACAGAGCGGGTTGGAATCATACCTCAGACTCAATCGCTACGGATTTTCCTAGCCTCTGTGGCAAATATTGCGTCAACCACTCCTCGTCACCCGCATCCGTGGGTAGATTATCCAGATTATCCAGGACGTCATCAGCCCACAAAGTCAGGAAATTGATACTCAAGCGCTCGTAATCCGTCAGCCATACTCGCTTGAACTTGTACAGATCCAGCTGATCGTCTAGAAGATTCTCTAGGAAAGAATAGTGCTCCTGTGCGACGATTGCCCATGATTTGAGTCCAGTGCCCCAGGTCGCATACTCTATGTCCGTGATTGGCGTCCGATGGATGTCTGTATCATCTTTGAGTCGTAGCCAGCGATGACCGTTGTAAGGTGGCTCCTGCTCGAGGTCAAAGAACCAATCGTCAGGCCCCTCCCAGCCGGGGTAGTCGGTGTATTTCCACGATTTGCGAGTGGGCGGAGAGGTGAGCTCACTGCTGTCGGGGTCTGGCGGGTCCACTACACCTGTGTATTCTGGGAAGTAAGGATGGAGGGCACCCATACGATAATGCACCCAACCCATCAAGGGTGAATTAATGACGTTGGCGGAAACGATCAAATATTCTGGATGCTCGACTTTCATAGTGACCATGCGTGGGATTGCGTCGTCCGCCATCCAGACCACGTCGTCATCAATCTTGACATAAAGCTTTCCTCTTTCCATGTGAGCCCATGCATTCAGGAATCCAGCGCCTCCCACACCTTCTGTCGTGTGATCAATCATCTTGTAGCGTGGCGAGCTGTCAAGGATTTCCTGTAAATAGGCCAAGTCGTTTGGGTTCTCCGTGTTTCGTACCCAGTAGACCTCGTCAAGCCAGCCGCCGTTGTCAACCAGGTTGCGCTAGGGAAGTTAGCTTGTCTTTTCCATTCAATGAGCCTGAGATAAGCCCACCTCAATATAGCATCTTAGGATCTCGACTCTGCTCTTGCGACCGAAGAAGATCATACCAACGATTGGGATGTCTTTTGGCTTCTTAAATTGAGGTCCAGAAATTGTCTTCGCTGGATTGGCTGATGGAGAGAAGTCGTGGGGAGGTCGAGGTCGATAATGAGAGGTGGCCATGAAGAGAAGGACAATGAGAGTGAATAGTCCTCCCACAGTGACCCATCGTCGTTGTGAGGTTTGCTTGTCACCGCTCAGTAGAGGGCCTGCCATGGCCTCGCAAGGGGTGCAGCCGCCGTCTGGAAAATATAGAGGCGGATGACTGCAAGCTTTTGTAATCACTGTGGCTCATATACCATGGTGCTTTGGGGATGAGGGAAATCAAGGCTGAGCGAGCCAGATTTCCCCTGGAGGTGTTGGTGTTTTGAGGCGGGTTCCCTTGCAGGACCAATGGTATCTCAGCCGACTTGGCGTTGCAGGAGCAGACCCGTCAGTCTTTCCTAGAACATCAGGCTTTCTTTTATTGGTTGCTGAAGAACTGGGTAAGAGATCTCAAAGGCGTTGATTCTATTACAGTTCGGGGCCTTGCAGCATACAGTCGGTTGTACATCAGATCAATGAAGTATGTTCAAACACCTTCAATGCCAAGGCCGGGAATTTGA